>Ga0126342_10023380_pt1 | contig 10118 bp, 10 predicted proteins | sample Cyp1metagenome_FD_92528 | JGI IMG/M metagenome (GOLD analysis project Ga0126342, IMG submission 92528) | Coral microbial communities from Lord Howe Island, Old Settlement Bay, Australia - Cyphastrea 1 metagenome | ecosystem: Host-associated > Invertebrates > Cnidaria > Coral ... | reverse complement strand
TAAGGACAAACAATCATTGGGTTCTATTGCATATTTGATTATATTTGTATTATTTGAACTATTTGCCGCAAAATAACACACTCTCGACATCCAATAACACACCAACACATGGAGAACCGTCTGACATCTGTGACAAAAAATGTGCCGCTGCCAGCAGTCGATCCGATTGTCTGCGGTGGTTACAATTGCTGCGCTCATGATCCGAGTGATCCCTCTGAGAATACTCCGGAGGAGGTGTTTCAATTTAGACCCAAACATCAATGATTAGAATCAACCAAAAAAACTACACAAGTGATCATTCGACCATGGTATCCGTTCAGTTTTTCTATATTTTTCTATTTCGAAAAGCGACCACTTTGGTAGCTTGTGATAGCCTGTCTGGATATCTCCGGATCCTTTCAGCTTCAAGCGTCTGGATGCTCGAGTCTGGCGCCGGGGGTTCTCCTGGGTGAAGCTCGACGAAACGGACGCGGAACTGGAGATACCCAAGAAATTGAACATGGCCAACTGGAAAACCCATCGGCATAGTTCATTTTCCTATCAAATCGTTAATGTTAATGTTATATATATATTTATGCACCAAGAAGCGCACCCTTGTTTTACCCACACAGCCCTGCTGGTGATCTAGGTTGTGGTGCAGCCGCAGTTTTGCGACCCAGGTAACCAGCACCACTGGACACACACCCGCAGGTGGCCACCCTTGGTAGGTGCTGGTGCAGTCACCTTCACAACCTATCCAGGGTGGCAAGAGGGAGGGACAGCTTGAGCCCCAAAACCACGCGGGTGCATAAAGCGACGTCCATCTGCAGGCAGTGAGGACTGGTCTAATTATGCACCAAGAGGCGCACGGTTGTTTCACCCACACAACCCTGCTGGTGATCTAGGTTGTGGTGCAGCCGCAGTTTTGCGACCCAGGAAGCACCACTGGACACACACCCGCAGGTGGCCACCCTTTGTAGGTGCTGGTGCAGTCACCTTCACAACCTATCCATTTCGAAAAAAGCGCAAGAAAAGAAACAGGCACAACCGGCTCGCTTTTTACCAAACTTGCGCAGCGACTCGTTCAAAGTAGGCGGTGAAATTGCCGCAACAAAGACACGGACGCATCCGGAAGGGCAAAATTGACCAAAATCGCTCGAGCATCGTCGAGGTACAAGCGACAAGCGCGTTGGTCTTTCCAACGGCCCTGGACCATAACGAAGTCAAGAGACTTCAGGGCCACATAGAAATGTGTTGCCCCGCCCCTGTGCAAGGAGTAGGGGACAAATTCTAGAGGGGTGAGGTAAAAGAAATTGTGCTGAGGGAGGTGAAACAGTTACGAAAAAAGGTTGGAGACCTTGGCCACAGCCAGAAATCAGAAAGATTGGTGAGAGCGGAGGCTGTAAGAGCTGCCATTTTTGGATGCTCCAGGGTGAGAACTTGGAGATGTTGCTTGGATGTCTTGGTCCGACGCAACCGGATGACAATGGTATATCCTCCGCTGGGGACACCTCAGTGTCAGAAACATGCAGCACCAGCACACTTCTTGAGCGTGCAAGAAAAAAACTAAAGCCCAGCAAAAGGCAGAGCCGCAGATGATACCAATGCTCATGCCAGCACAAACCAACCAGGGCTTGAAGGACCTTCCACGGCATTGGCTTGGCTCGCTTTGGTGTGTGCAGCACTCGGGCCCAATTGGTATACCATTGGTGTGCCAGGCACAATTCCTTACGTACCCGCGGGTAGAAGCGCCTGAGCCCACTCAAAAGCCAGCCTCCCTTACTGATTGACTCACCTTCTTGATGCAGGTGGTTGATGTAGTCAGCCACTCTTTGGTCCAACATCGGGTATGACGTTGGGAGCGGTAGAGACATGAATTCAAGATACTCAACGAAGAGTGAAACCTCTCGCCTGTAAAACTAGACTGTCCGTTTCTGCACCCCCATGTACTTCAAATGCTGCTTCTGCGGCATCATTGCTTCTCAAATTTGCGGCCCCCGTAGTCCGCAAAGTTCCATTTGCTGATTGTCCAAACGTGGACGGGGGTGAGATCTGCAGCCAGACTGACTGCCGCTATGCGGCGCACCAGGCGATTCAACTTGGCAGACGAACTCCTGCCCTTTGTCGTCCAGTGAAACGTCATGCACTGATGTTGGTGAAACGGGCACCCACCAACAGTGGGTCACGGGCCCTTCTCCGGATCTCCACAAGGAAAGCAGACACCTCCAGCGTGTTGATGTGCTGCTTCTGGTGCCATCTATAAGCCACCACTGTGCGCCACAGCCAAAGGACGGGTAGGGCGCCATCAAAGTCTCCTCGCCCCCTTCGTCAGGGGAGACCAAAATTCACATCACACCCACGGGTGGATACCTGCCTCAACAAGGAGGCCAGATGCTGTGCCTCTCTTCCCGGCTGCATCTCTTTCAGCATGTCATTCACCGACGTTGCCACCGCCATGGCCACTGTTTCGCGCTGAAGGCCCTTTGTCGCCCTCTTGACTGCCGAGTACACGGCCATCAGGTGATCACTTAATTAAGCCCACAGGCTGAGGGGTCCTTCGGTCCATGGCCACCCGAAGGCCCGCCGCATAGGCCGTACAAGAATCCCATGGGCACTCGGCCGCTTCCTTTGTATCAAACCTGAGCCCTTGCTCGGTCTCGTGCACCTGGTATGGTCCAATGCCCGGGGCAGTGGGGCGGATCCACGGCTCGGAAAATGCCTTCATCGTTGGTGATGAGGCACGTCCATTTTGTGCGCCAGCCCCCATAGCAGCAGCTCGAGTAAGCGAAGTAGACCCTCGCGTCATCCAAGAGCTCATGTGCCTCGGGAGTCTCCCAAATCAAGGAGTTCCAAATTTGCCTCCAAGCCCTCCTTGAACCCTTGCAGGCTTTTTTGGCCCATAGCTGTGCCTGCCGCAGCTGGATGTTCTCATCCTTGGTCAGGTTTGGCAACCCCTAAGAATTTCTCCTTTGACCTCAGAGCTCGGGGGCGGGCAATTGTCTTACCGCTGGTCAGCCTTATGAGTCTTTGTCAGGGGCCCAATGCGACGCTGCTAAGCTGCTGTCGCTCTCCATCTGATCCAATTTGCGCTTGCCAGCCTCTGAAAAGAAGTCCCATGGATAGGACGAGATCTTGATGTCCAGCGGCGGCTGGATGGCAATCCAATCCAGTGCCACTGCTTGTGTAAGGGGGAAATTTGCCCCCGCAAATCTTTCACCGAATGAGGGCGCGTCAAGATCACGCCTGGCGCAGTTCCCCTCTCCATGGGAGAATGCGCGCATTGGTGAACAGGCCCGCAGGCCGGACTTCCTGCTGCGTGGTCTGACCCGCTTCATGCTCCTGCTCGCACCAGCGTCCATCATCCAACTGGGCGTCTGGCACTGGCACCTGGAGATAGAAAGATTCAAAATTTCTTGGCAACTGCCGAGGTCAGTGGGAACCGCAGGTTCGCCTTTGAGATGATGCTCAAAGTGCAGACGCATACAATCTCATCCGCACACCCCTTTGTTGGAACCACGTCGCCGCAGCGAGATTGCGCGATGAGCGGGAAAACCTCGAACAAGTTTGAGAAAAGGAACCTCTTGAAAGCGGCAATGAGAGCCGCCTTGCCGGTCCAACGCCTGAGGTGATACTCTGACCACTTCTTCCCCGCAAGGAGCCAGGCTGAGCAGGAAGTTCTGCAGCTTGTCCCGGTGCCGCCTTCAAGACACCTCTGACGCCGTCAAGTTGCCCCCCTTGGAGTCCGCCCGCAATAGGCGTGGATGAGCTGCTTTCCAGCGTTTCTTGGCAAGCCATCTTCATCACAGACTTCGACAAACTGCCTGTGGTATTCAGACATAACTTCACCTTCCTTTGTGAAGTTCTCAGACAACCGACTCACCACATGGATCTCATCAAAGTTGTATAGACGATTGCCTTGGTGTCGCGCCGGCAACGGTTTCCCCTTCTCCACAGAGAGAGTTCTTGGCACCTTGGACCGTTCAAACACCAGTGTCCTGACCGCCTCCTGCACCAAGCCCACGGCCGAGTGCCAGCCCATGGGGATAACGGCCAGTGCCGGCCTCACCAAGGTGCCGGCTTCAAGCCGGAAGGCCGCACCATCCACCTTCTTTGAGTAGGCAAAATACGGCAGCCATTGAGCCGGCGCCGCAAACAAGTTGAACGCCGACTGCAAGTCCTCGCTTTCCATGTGAGCGATCTGTTCCTCCTCCACTTGAAACGACGTCATAGTGCCGATGAACGGCAGCGTGTCCTGGGCCCCTTTCAGGGGTATTGTCGCCGCATTCAGCGGGCAGAGGATGCTGATGAACCTCTGGCACATGACATGCTCACCATTGATCACCTTCTCCTTCTTGACAGCTCCTGCCCCACTGCGGTGATCAAGTGACCCTTTCTATCCCGCGGGATGAGATCGTCACTCACAATCTTCATCATGTCTCTCTCGTGCCCCATCTTGCAAATCTTGAACCACTCTTCGTCAGAGGCACGCACACGAGAGCGCGGGGCACGCTCAAGCATCTTGTCCGGTGGCAGGAGCAGCCTGTCGGGATACTTGATGCATCTGCCGTTTCACGGGGCAGGTATCGCTCAATTGGTTGAACACCTGCTTCACTTGGACGGGGCCAGGCAGGTGCCACCTTCTCTGCTACCAGGTCCTCCATATACTCCACAGGTGCCCCCACATAGTCGTAGCGCTTTGAGGCCAATAGCTCCGTGACTTGTCCCATGCCCAAGGGGTCCGCCGAGATCACATTGACTGTCACCGATTCTCTCAATGACTTGAGGGCCTTGACCTGATTGGCCGTGAGCGCCGGTTCAATTGGCACTGCAATGGGTTTGCCCCAGCCAGCGCAGTAGGTGAAGTTCAAGACCACTACAAGTAAACACACCCAGTGCAGATTGTTGTCATCAATCCCAGCAAGGTCCTTTGTGACCAACCACGGAGGGATCGGCAAAACATCTCCCCGCCTCTGATGTGTGGGCACCGTGCCCGGAGTGGGTTGTGTGGGTATACACCAAGACCGATAGAAGCGGCCCAGAAGCGTGGGAGACTTGCTAACCACTTTCAGCAAATGCTTTCCCAAATCGGTGAACGTGAGGCGACGGAATCATGGCCGCCTCGTCCTCAGAGTCTGTCACCGCCGGCTCCAGTTCATCATCTCCTAATTCTTCCACGTCAGAAGATTCATCCAGGGAATCCTTTGATTTCACTTCGTCCCTTGCTCTCTTCGCGAGCCAACAGCACCCTCATCTTCATCAAGAGGCGACTTGCTAGTCGTCCTGGGTGCTTCTTGGCGTACTCCAGCAGCTGAATCTGCCGGGACTTTCCGGAGGGGGCCGCCTGAAAAGACTGGCCAGTCTCATCATCTTCTCCCGAACTTATCGAGGTGGCATCAGATCTTGCAAATTTTACTTTGGCCCCAGCTCCTTAAGGGGCCTCTGTCATCGGCCTTCTTATCCCTTTTGCGCTTGCCGCGCGCTCTCTTGTGTTCTTTCTTCTCCTTCTTGTCATGCTTGGCCTCCCGGCGATCACCCGAGGAACCGAAGGAGTCGGCAGATGATTCCGAGCTGTCGCGCTGCTCCAAACCACAAGGGTTGTTTCGCCGCCCCCCCGTCCCTTCTTGCGGGGCCTGCGCTTCCCAGAGACCTCGCTCTTATCCTTCTTCTTTTTTCCTTCTTTCGCTTTGCCGACCTCTCGGCGTAGCCTTTTCAGTCTGTCTCCAACTTCCTCACCCTCGGGTGGAGTGATCGCCAAGGCTCCCTCGCGGGGATCCACTTCAGATTCAGAAAAGGCCAAGGGCTGGCCCTGACCTCCCTTTAGCTCCCCGGCTTTTCTTGCCTGCTGCCCCACAAGGCGTGAGATTTCGGCCTGGACGTCTGCCTTGGCTGGCTCATCCTTGAACCATACCAGCTTCTTCTCAGTGAGTGCCCCAGCTGGCATCTGAAGTAGTCTGTATGGAACTCCAATTCTGGCGTCCTTCGCTTTTTGCAGCTTGTACCTGGCCCTTCATCAAGCCACCACTTCAGATGTGGATCACTCACGGCTATCAGCCGGGCTCGGGTCCAGATGCCCTCGCGGCGCTTTTCCAGCTGCTCTCTTATGTCCCACAAGCTATGTCCTTGTGGGGCACCTCCATCATCGTACAGCTGACATTCAACCAGCTGACCCTTCAAGAATTCCACTTCTTTAAAGTAGGCTGAATTGTCCTGTGGGAAAATCCACGGACCAGCCATTGCGCTCATTGCGCGATTCACACCCGCAGGTGGAACCCACGCACCCGCAGGTGGTACTTCAACCCCCTCAAAACAACCTTGCAAGGTGAGGGGGGGTCTTTACAGCTTGAGCCCCAAAGCCACGCCGGTGTGCATAAAGCGACGTCCAACTGCAGGCAGTGAGGACTGGTCTAAATATTTTTATACATATATATATATACATTAATGAGAGAGAGGGGCTTGTTGCCAGCGCTGGAAAGTAGGCTTTCCTCATGTTCTTGTATCCTTCGGGAAATGGTCATAATCAAATAGGATGTTTAAAAGGAGGAGGCCTGACCCAAAGAAAAAACACATATTCAGCTGTAAAATGCACTCCTTTAGAACAATGGTAGTCATTAGGTTCAAAATGTGGCAAATTGCAAGAAGAAATTCCACCCTAGAAGAGAAAACAGGATATATCTCAACTTCGAAGCATTAGGTGCAACAGAATATGTATGTAACATAAAATGCAAAATTACAGTGGGTAAGCTCAGGTCATGTACTTCTCATAAACAATAGTTATTCTTCTTTTTGTGTGGCACACATCATGAACATTGGAAATATATTGTTTTGAAACCTAGGGATACACTACTGTCACTATTCCATACAATTGTGGTACAATACCACATTCTTTTGAAAAAATGAGTCGTCTTTGAAACACAACCTTAATTCATCTACAAGCCCTATTTGTTGGAAAATTAAGGAAACCCCTTGGTGTTTTCAAACAGGTGGGAAGTACATAATAATGTTGAATGAGTTTGAGCTGCGCAGCGCAGCAGTTGACCAAAGAAAATGCACCACATTGAGCTAGAGGCAAAATTGCAAACAATATCAGGCAATGTATTTTTTTTCACTTGCTTTCATCGCCCAAAGCGAAATATCTGTATATAGTCTATTAAGTTGTATGCCTGTGCTACATTCCCAGCAAACAAGGCTTTGAAGGAATGAGGTTCTTCAAAGTAGTGCAGTTTTGCTTAGAAAGCATCCACTTCAACCAAAAAAGGTGTTGTCATTTGCAAGCTGGTGGTTGCCTTTGAGCCAGTCAAATGTTTTTGTTTCAGGAAGAAATCTGTTTGTGAAGGTTGGATTCTTTTTTTAAAAACAATATGTGTTATCTACGATGTGACGATGTGTATTATAGTATTGTGTTCTAAAGTGCAGTATTCCTGTCTTTCCTTTATCATGGTAACATTCCTTCAGGCAGATGCTGTTTTCTTCAAAGATTGAATACTTAACTTAAAGTTGCAAGAGTATTTAAACAGTTTAGTTTGAACAACAGAAACAACATTGTGTCAAAATATGCAGTGTGTCCTTCAAAGATGTAACATTCCTCTCAAAGAAGCTCAGCTAGCCTTGATGTTTGAAAGTAGCCCAATTTCTTTAAAAAATGTAACGCTCCTTTCAAAGAAACCCATCTGCCATCTGTTTGGAAGGAACACCATTTGTTTGAAGGAAAGGTTTTACTCACCAAAAATAAAATTGAATCAGCTGCCTCTTTTAAAAGTCACACCATGGTTTGACAATATGTAACAATCCTTTCAATCACACCATTTCTTTGTAAATATGTAACACTCCTTTCAAAGAACTCCAGCTGCGCTCACCTGGGACAGGAACACCGTTTATTTGAAGGAACGGTTTCCTTCACCAAAAACATAATTTTACATCCCCAAAGGCTTCACACCTGAAAAGGAAAATTGCACACCCCCAAGGAATACTGCGCATGTTTAGCATACAATATATTTTTTAAATAATGACTTGACAAGAATGCCTTGGGGGCAAGATGAATCAGATTTGGTTTGGATTAATCTGGATAAGGAATCAAAAACCCAAAGAAATCAAACAAAAAAAACAGAAGCCAAAAAACACCAAAAAAACACTGTTTTCCAGACTAGTCTGAACATGCCTAAATCCAAGTAGCCCCAAAACTTGTTTTTTGGTGTGTTTGTTTGTGTTTACCACTCTAAAGCTCTATTTCCACTAGAAAAGGCTTGTGTATGGACAGCAAAAGGCCAATATTGTTTTGGACCATGCAATGTATTTGGGAAAAAATGCCTTTTTGCGCGCCCACAACAAGCCTTTCTGTATTTCTAATTAATTGAAAATATGCATGGACAACAAAAAAACAATATTTCTTCAGATCATGTAATATATTGACAAAAACAATACATATATATATATAATTATATATATATATGTATATATATATATAATTGGTGATTTCAGCGCTGGCAACAAGCCTTTCTGTAATTAGATATATACATAGGGAATCATAGGGATACATAGGGGAATTCCCATTGACATGTTTGATTACCGTAAGGTAGCTATAGCAGCTAGGCTAAGCAGCATTTTTGGGATATGAACAACTTTGGTCATCTTCACCACCCCCATCATAACATATCAAGAGCCCGTTGGCAGCATATGTTCCCTTCAATTTTTAGTGGCCGGCACTATCTGCTGGGCCCCAGTAGCATCTCTAGGTGGGTCACTTTGAGATGAAAAAAACACACAAACCCTGCCTGAATCTTTCCAGACATTCAAGATACAATTCCGGGAGTTTCCGTCATCTCATACCACATCATACTCCGGATCGAATCGGATATTCAATCATAGATCATCTTGTAAAATCAACATTCAAATATGTTGATTTCATGCAACTTTCATGCAAGTTGCATCAAATTGCCCTCCATTTGTGAACATCTTGAAACCTGGAGAAAAAAAACGCGCAGGCCTTCGGTGTAGCTGCTTCGCCATCCTCGCTGCTCGTCTCATCGCTGTCCTGGCCGAGCTGGCCGCCCACCACTGGGAATACTTGATGGGGTTAATAACTTATATAACGACTAGATATATACTATATATAAACATAATATGATATAGATTCTATCTATATTATATTAATATGTATATATATATATATACTAGATTATACTAGTATGAAATATCATGCCAAACTGATTGGGGGATGTTTTGGAATGCTGGGATTATTCACTGGACCCCCACCTAACCCAAGTAATCATCGGGGTTGACTGTGATGTTTGTTACCAGCTCGGCAAATGTCAATAAAGAACCTTTGGACCTAGGTCGATAATCCCCGGAAGCCATGGATTTTCAATGCAATTAACATCACCTCACTCCTTGATTACAGCAGTTGTTGGGTGATTCTGGCATGCACTGCATTGCACCGCTATCATGGAAAATGGAATGACGTGGAGACTCTCGCAGCATGCTGCAGGGCAGCGGCAGCCTCTAAGTCATCCACAGAGACTGTCTCTGTATTCGTTGAGACACTCTCCTCGTCCGAGTCATCTGGGTCCTCAGGGTCGCCATGACCGAGCCAAACGTGCACCGTGAAACAACGCGCTTCAAGTTATTCAAGGTGTACTTCAGGGAATATGACACCATCTTAAGAGAGTGGCAAGGATGAGTCCTCTGCTGATATCCCCCCCCAGGATCTGCGGTTCGAGTGGCGTTATTGGGCTGACGCAGGAGTACTGCGCGGCGTTCTAAGTCGGCCGCATAGCCTCAGCCAAACGGCACCAAGTTGAAGAAAGCTGCGAAATATCAAAAACGAAAAAATCTGACACAAATCTGGCCCATCCTGAAAATTTGGAGGGAAATCTGGCGGCCTTGCATTCTGAGCTAATTCATGTTCGAAGCTGATTCCAATTGACATCCCTTCAGGGATGCTTTTGAGAAGTACATGGACCTGGTTGGTGGTTTCAACCCCTCTGAAAAATATTGGTCAGTTGGGATGATTATTCCCAATATATGGAAAAATAAAAACTGTTCCAAACCACCAACCAGTGGACCCATGATCATTCTGACCAATTTTTCAACAGTCGTTGCTTAGCAGCGGCGTAATACACGTTCCCGTCTCTGCATCTCTTCAT
>Ga0126342_10023379_pt1 | contig 10118 bp, 7 predicted proteins | sample Cyp1metagenome_FD_92528 | JGI IMG/M metagenome (GOLD analysis project Ga0126342, IMG submission 92528) | Coral microbial communities from Lord Howe Island, Old Settlement Bay, Australia - Cyphastrea 1 metagenome | ecosystem: Host-associated > Invertebrates > Cnidaria > Coral ... | reverse complement strand
CTCGTGCTCTCTCGCTCAAATCACTCCAGACAACAAGCAACGCTTCAACACACACTCTGTTTCTCTCGCTCGGGCTTGAGCCAACGAATGTCGTTGGGTGTTCAGTTCAAATACTGTTCAAAGACCGCAAAAACCAAGGAGTTGTTTTTGTGCAAACTGCAAACTGGATTCCAGTCTTGACGAAATTCCTAAAAGCGATCCACTGAGGATCAAAAGCTTTCGTTGAAATGTTTCCAAAAACTTCAAATAATGTTTGGTTTCCTACAAAAACATCACAACTCTCAACTACAAAAGGAGACGAGCGCAACCGCAGTGTCAGTTGTGCTCAATGCTCTATGAACATCACAAACATTCAAAAGTAGTTCTTCGAAACGTGATATTCGGTCAAATCTCAACTACAAACTATGATCTGTCCATTCACAAACGTTCCACATCGAAAATAGCTCATCCACAGATGATACTCGGTGAAATCAAAACTGTGCAACGTGACTGATCTCTCAGCGCTATATCTGGTATGGCAGCAGAAACAAAGGGAAAACCATCCACACCACCAGGCCATACCAGAGGGTGAGTGAAGCAACAAAAGCACCATGCGGAAACCAGGGATCCCCCCAGGCTTTTCCGATCATCCTACTCTTGGGTAATTTCTTGTGCTCGACCATGAAGGTGCTTGCTTGACGGGCAGGTAATTTCTTTCTGTTGCGTGTGTGTGTGTGTGTTTTTTTTTTGCACACACGCCTTTTCTGTGTCCAAGGTCCGTGCTGGCCATCATCGATTATTTCGATGGTTCGGGTGAACTAGACTGACCTTCCACCTGAGTGCCGTATTGAGCACTCAGTCACAATGTATACAAAAAAGAAGCTTCACGCCAAAAACAAAGCTTTTGTCGACAAGCTTTGCAGCGTCTTTTGGATGGATGTTGCCATGCCTTCAGGATTAGGAGAAGAAATCATCCAGGGTCACTGTTCTGCCAATATCCTCACTGACAAGTTGGTATTGAATTGTTCTGCAGGGCCACAGAACTTCAGGATTTGCACGAGAAAGACAAGTTGGTGATGAGCTCATGCTGGAGGAGCGTTTGTTTTTTTTTTTTTTTGGGCTCTGGCTCCAGGCTTATATGTTGAGAGCCATCAAGCCCTAGTAGGCGGGGGTACACTCTGGGGATGCCAGAGGGCGTGAAAAGGGAAGGGGACAAGCCAGCTGGGTAGCTGGGTGCAGCATGGGTCTGGTAATTGGGTGAAACGTGGCACTACCTGATAAAGGTGAGACATACTCAAAAGACGGAAGCAACAGCTTGATGGGGCTTCACCTACGCCCTCTTTTCTCATTTTTTTTTTTTTGGGTGAAACAGGATCTAGTGATTGGGCAGCAACAGCTTGGTGGGGCCGGCCTACGCCCTCTTTTTTTTTTGGGGGGGGTCCTCACAAGACCTAGCCTAGGAGCATGGAGCTCGTGGCTTGGGTGGGGGCAACGGGGTTACCGATGCAACAGGGGGATAAGCCTGCTATGGGAGCAGGGTGCATGAAGCGGTCAAGACCAGGCGCGGTGAGACAAACGGGAAGCCTGGCAGTGGCAAAATGCCAGTTGGCTGAATTAAAGTGCAGGACCTGGTGCTCAGCAGCAAAATGCCGGAGAAGTGAAACGTCAAGGGGTATCCTTGTGCATGTACCCCCCCTTTTTTTTTCTTTTTTTTTTTTGTTGTTCAATATGAGGCAACAACAGCTTGATGGGGCAACGCCTAGGCCCTCTTTTTTTTTGGGGGGATCCCAAGGTGAAACGCGGCCTGAAGACTGGAAACAACAATTGAGTGAGACGAAGCAACAGCGTGATGGGGCAAGACCTACGCCCTCTTTTTCCATTTTTTTTTTTAAACTGATCATGGGGTGGCCGCATGGGGGTACACCTCAGGGTTGCTGAGGGGCATGAAAAGGGAAAAATGGGCGGGGATCTATCAGCACAAGGCTGGGTGCATGAGGCCACAGGTCCACAGTACGGTCTGTTCCAGCAGCATGATGTTGGGCTCGATGATTACACTGGTGGATCCAGCGGTTTCAAGAGAGCCAGCATGGCATCTATCGAACTGGGCATGGATATGTCCTGTACGGGATCTACATATTGATGGAGGTGCAAACTGTCACTGCGCAGCAACCAGAAAATCGTGGCATTTTGAAGCATCCATTCAGGTAGGGTCCAGACAGTGGTCGGTCTCTGCCAGTCATCGCAAATGAGCCAGGAGGATGGAGCAGGTCCTTGAGTCACTGTCGGATGGATCCTGACTGCAGCACGGTAATGTCCTTGAGCATCGCCCCCAAGGTGGGCCTGAATGGCTACAATGGTGTACTCGAGCAGGCCACTGTCCAGTGTGTCATTCATGAAGATGGGGAGCAAACAGTCCACCTCAGTGTCAATGATCGTGTGACATTTGCTAATTCCCGTTTGAGGGAGATGGACACATCTGTCGACGTGCACACAAACACACATCGATGAGGATGTGAGAGCCGCCTTCATGCCGTCAGTCAAATGCCAGACCTGTATCAAGTCAGAAAGGGCACATCGTGGTAAATGAGTATGGATGGGAGCAAACTGGAGAAAAATGGGTCGAGTGGATGCACTTTCATCAACCAAATGAGTGGCTCCCTCTGCTTCAACTCGTCGTTCCCATCGCAGGTCAAAAGCAGGACTTTTCATGACTTCCAGCCAGGCACCAATGAACTCAGCAGCATCTTGCTGAGAGATACGACCTGGATTGTCCGGGTCGAAACGTCCCCAGCATTGCAGTACTTGGTGGATCCATGGTTCTTGGGTCAAAACTCCTGTCTGATGAGAAATCTTGTGGGCAAAATCATGCAAAGTATTGCAATGCTCTCCCCAAATAGTGAAGTCAAAATCCTTTATGCTCAAGGTGAGCCACAGCAAGGAAGTCACCGCTGAATTGGCAAAACACCAATTGTCTGAGTTGGCGAAAATTGCATGGGCCACTATGTCCAAGAGAACATCACGGTCAAAGACCCTCGGTGAGGTCAATTGGTCGGTGCCGCAGGAGGGGTCTTGCCCTTGCTCTTGCCCTTGGAGGATCTCAGATTGAGATTCTTGCTCAGCTGGTTTGCCAGGCCTGATTGGTGGAGGCTGTGAGCTTTGAGACTGGCTGCCATGAGGACCCAAATGCTGGAGCCGCAGAGCGCCTTCATCAGCCAGTACTCCCGATCTGCCCTCAGGCTCAGTTGGAGGCGCCACGGAGTGGTCTCTCCGGATGGTGGCAGGGCATGAAAGGCCTGGACCAGGCTCTGCTCCGTGCACATCTCCTGTAGCTCCTGGATGTTCTGGACCATCTTTTTCAAGGAGATGGGCGGTCGTTGTGAAACCACTAGTTTGCGTTGAGCCTTGTCCCATTCCAGGTACGGGCAGTTCTGGTCTGGCAGGAGCACCTGATTCATCATTGCCGCCTGTACCAACGGTGAGTCCTGCTTGGCCTCGCCCAGTTGTATCAGTCTGGCATGGAGATCCTTCAGGAGCACTTGGAGCAGCCGTTGGCGTAGGGGTTGCCATGGTGTCATCCGGTTCTGGCTCTGGGAGTGCCATGTCTCCGCCGCCGCAATCAAGCACTTCAGGGATCCTGTGGGCGCCTGATTGTTGAAGAAGAAAATGAATGTGTCTTCTCGCCTCACCGCTTCGATCTGTTGATCGTGCCTGACCAGGATTTTGGCCATCAGGAGCACCGTCTCGCGGAGGTTGAAGGATTCCGTCTCTTCTTCCTGTTTCACATGTCGGCCTCTTCCCTTTGGCCCGGCGTCGCTTCGAAGGCGCTTCATCAGGGCAGGATTGGGAGCCAGTTCCAGGTCCTTGTCCAATTTGACTCCCAGTAGAGGTGCCAGATGCTGGAAGGATTGAAGGATCTGCGCGGAAGCCTCCATGCCCTCTGTCATGGTGGTGTCCTCCATTGTTGAGAGCACGACAGAGGACGAGGGCAAGTTGCAATGAGACTGGACAATGCGCCTTGTAATGGTTCTGAGCCAATAGGATCCGATCAGTCAGGTTGGTCTCCATAGATTCATCACTGAGCTGCGAGTGCAATGGCAGGTTGAAGATCATGTCACAAAGATGACACATATGATCAAAAGGGTTCTGCAAAAGCATCAGCGGGATCAGTTGTTGAACATAAAAGGCAACCAAAGTGGAGCTGCAGTCATGCGCCTCTCGCAGATGGAGTCCGAGATCATGGGCTTGGTGTAGTTGGCCACAAAGTAGGCATTGACCAGCCATTGTCTGCATCAAGGGACGTTGAGCCAAGAGAGATTCCAAATCCCTGGAAATCAGTGCCCGTTCCACTGCAAATCTGAGCTCACTGGGGGTCTGTGGTGTTAAGGCCTGAGTCAGCATCTGGTCTGTCATCAGCAATGGCATCAAAATCTTGTGGGGCGGAAGCCGCAAAAATTGCATCGACAGTTGCTTCAGTGCCGGACAGACATGATTGAGCCGCTTGACAGTGGTTGATGGGTTACATATGCATCCCCAGGCACGGTAAAAAACACCAAGAAAAATGGAGGTGACCGGTTCTGATTCTCTCCAAAGTTGAGAGTGTGCACATTGTAAATGCAGCATCAAATCCCCTGCTCTATGGTATGTGGCGCTACAGCACAGGCAGTGCAAGGTATGCTGGAGCCGCCAGTGAGAGTCCTGAACCGCCTCAGTCAATCCACCTTCACAGAGGACCTGAATCGTCCGATCCGTAACCGCCTTTGGTTCACTGGTCAAAGTGGGATTGAAGCAACTGCATCTGCCCTGCGATATGTGTGAGCGCAGAGATTCCATATTTCCAAAAACTTGGCCACAGTGCGCACATCCAGAGCCGCCATCAATGGAGTCCCTGCCTTGGTTCCAGCGTGCACTAGTGAGCTGGTGAGCCTGGGTCAAATGGGAACACAAAGCATCAGGAGTAGGGAAAACCTGATCACAGATCTCACATTGAAGTCCTCTCGAATCCCCCTGTTGATCTGGATTGGTGGCCCCATAAATGATGAGAAGGCTGACCTGGGTCCATGTGTTGCATGAGTGACTCTTCTGAAAAATGCCCTTGCAAAAATCACAAGGTGACTCATCAGCATGTATGCTCGTGAGCTGAGTGCTCTTGGCCATCACCATTGGCCAGTAGGCTGCATGAAAAAGTCGGAGATGCTTGTGCATTTCCTGAGACCTGCCTACCCACTGATCGCAGAGACAGCAGCGCTGAGCCAGGTATTCTGTGATGGCTGTGTCATGTCGAAGGAGGTGCAGTTGGCGTGTGCCTATGATCCTCAAAAGTCGAGGGCCCCATTCCTGAGACATGATGTTGCGCAGATCTGTCACTCCAAGCTGTGTTTGGCCACGCATTGCCACATCTGAGCGGGCATTGACCAATCTGGTTGGGAGCAGTGGCATCTGTGCAGTGGGTCCAATCCGACCTCCCTGTTCCGGGTGAGTTCGAAGGACCTGGCAACCGCGCTCAATGTGAATGACAAATCTTCTCCATGTAGTGAAAGAAACAAGGCAATGTTTGCACTGTGGAAGGCCATGCAACATGTGATCTGATGGTGTGGCAAAACTGGTCCTAAACATACGATGTCCATGTACGGTGGCATAGTGTTGTCGCAGTATGGTGACATCCATGGTGCGAAAATCACATTGGAAACATTGCAGGTGCTGTGCGGCCTCAACTGTAGAAGTCAAAGGCTGTGGCTGGGGTCCTGCCTCATGCATCTCTAACAACAATGATTGGATGTCATGCAGATGCGCCCAGTCCAGTTGTTGTACAAGATCATGTGGGTGTAAACGCAGGCATCTCTGAGTGACTGACCGCTTCAAACGTTCAGCTGAGTTCCAAAGCACAATACATGGAGGATCGATGTCATGCAAACGAAAGACTTGCTTGTTGCTGTGTCGTGTAATATATGAGTGGTCCATCAAGATCTTGCGCAGCATCAGGGTGATTGTGGTAATGAGTAGTTTGACACCTTTGGCAGTGATCCCAATGCTGAAAATACCATATGTGGCAATAGGCAACACGCATGTGGTCCAGAGCTGAAGTTTGTCTTTCATTGCAAGGCCTCTGCGACCTGTGAGCCAAACCAGAAGTCGTTTAAAAGCAACAGTCGCAAGTTGAATGCGGTGTCGAACTGTTTGATCTTCCAAATTGCCATAGCTGATCACGACGCCCAGATATTTTGCACTGTGAGCCACAGGAATGGTGAACGTTTGGTCACCAAAAGAAAGAACCAGATGATCGCCGCCGTCGCGTCTGACCAAAATCTTTTTCCTTACCTGTGTTTGGGATGGTCCTGTCATGGTGAGTAGAATCATCGATTTGTGCTCGTTAATCTGAAGCCCATAAGAGCGCAACATGGAAAGAATCATGGCAAAATTGCGAAGAAGAGTCATCAATGCTGTCTCTGAACTGAAGGTATCTCCGGCATGAATGTCGTCAGCGTACAAATTGGTGTGATCACAGAGCCAGTTGCGGTCTATAAGGCTGGATAGGTCAGTCAAAATCAAGGCCAGAATGGAGTTCCATAGCCATGGGGCTGCTTTGCAGCCTTGTCTGAGGCCACGTTCCACTGGAACCATGTCAAAAAGTGGTCCGGTTCGGACTGCATAGCTGGTGTCACTGTGCCATGATGTCAAAATATTGACAAGTTCCTTACGCACTCCAATTTCATGCAACCTGGAAAATAATCGATTACGATCAATGGAGTCGAAAGCTCGGCTCATGTCCACCAGCAGCTGGGCTGCGCCGCAAACGTCATGTCTAATTTGTTGGGAGGCCCTAGTGGAAGGTGTAGAACGTTGAGATTGAATCAGGGTCCTAGCAACCTTACAATGTTGAGCCACTCGAAGCAATGAATCTAGGGTCGATCTATGGGGGAGATAAGCCCAAAGAGGCCATTGAATCATGTAATCAAGTGAGTCGGATTGGCCTACCTTACTGAGAACTCCCATCATAGCCTTACCTACAGGTTCCTGGAGGGCTATTGGCCTCAATGAGGCAGGCAAAGTGGGAGGTTTTCCCGGTTTTGGCAGCCAGCACAACCACCCATTACGCCAGCTGGCAGGGATGAATGGAAAGGCTTGAAACCACCAACATTGGAGTAGGGAAAACAACCTAGGGGCAAGGCAATCAGCAAGGGCTCTCCAAACAGCACCCGGAGCAAATCCTGGGGCAACAGCTTTTGAAATAGGGATGGTTTCAAGCGCATGTCTCACATCTGCTTCAGTGAACGGAGTACCTGCAATCACATCCGGATGTTGATGTTGTGTGGGTTGGCCTGACCAAACTTCTGTGACAAAATGGCACAAAATGGAATGTTCTTCAACTTCTGTGGCAAGTTGTCCTTGGGAATTGCGCAGTTGCATTCTACGTCGTGGCTGCTTCGGGGCAAAACGGTTGATCAATTGAAATAGCTGAAATGTGTTATGCCTATCAGCCGCAGTTTGAGCAAGGGCAATCACTTCAGCAAACCGTGATTTGCGCACTGCACGAGAGTGCCATTTCTGGTGTCTGGACAGCGCTGTGAACCTGGAAACATGATGCCAAAACTGTAGAAAAATTTGGAGATCAAGAATACCTTGATGCATTCGACCTGCCAATTGCAAAAATTGATTTCGGTAGTGCCACTTACAAGTGATGGTGCTGGCGGTGGATTTCCAAACCGCTGATTGGGATTGTGAAACAGGGGAAAAAATATTGTTGTAAATCCTGAAGAACAGCTGCATGCAAATTCGGGATAAGCTCAGTGTCATGAGGATCTGACTGGCTCAAATGATCCGAAACAGTATGCATGGACTTGTGCAGGAAGTCTTGCCAAAGTCCTGAATCTTCCAGGTATGCCGTGCGGCATTGCACTCGTTGCTGGAAGGTACATCCTGTATGATTTGTGGTCAATGGCGCCGGTATCCAGTATCTATTAAGTTGAAAAAGGATTGGACAGTGATCCTGCAATGAGGACTTAAAAGGGGCATTCCAGAGATACTTGACAGCACGGGAGCATCCATCAGCCATGTGGTGACGAGTCAAACAAAAATCAATACGGCTATGACCTAGCTGACCTATGAAGGTGGGTCCCAAAGATGGTTGCCAGGAATTAAGGACGTTAAGGTCATATGTGCGTATGATATGTAAGAAAGTATCAGAATCACCATGGATGGGTCCCTGATGAGTTTCTCCCTGCCAGTGATATCCCATGTGTCCTATGTGGTGAGTCTGGCGCGTGAGAGAGCAGTTGAAGTCTCCCGCAATGGCAAGAACATGTCGACGGGGAAGACGGCTCAAGGTGGTTTCCAGACATTCCCACCATCTTTGTCGATCTGCTTGGCGCCTGGCATTACTCTGAAAACAGAATTGGTAGCAGGCCAAGAAGTCCAAATAGCGCGGAGACATACGCAGTTGGACATGAACCAGTCTTCCCGGCATGCACTCACGCCAGCGTAAATCTGTGCTGATTGTGCGGCTGATCATGATGAGAATGCCACTACTTCGCGACGAGGGATCACCGGAGTGGATGTACTGCCAGTGTGGATCCTGCCACTCACTGGTCCATGGCCATCTAGTCTCCACCAACGCCAGGGCTGTGATGTTTTGCGTCAATGCCCAATGTCTGACCTCGTCCAACTTAGATTGAGAGAGTCCTCCAACGTTCCAGGTGACAAAGTTGGCTCGTCGCTTGCTGCTGTGTTTTCGATTGTATCTTGTCAGATCATGCTCACCTGAAGGCTTCAGCGGCCTGTGTTGTAAGGGCTGAGCTCCTTGCAAGTGCTGAGGAAAATCGAGGGGTGTATAGCTACGCCCTTTGTACCAACAGACACCGTCTCGACAGGCCCGCCGAAAGGCTCTCCTGATGCTTCTTTTCTTGATTGTTGATGTGGTGGAAGACCAGCTCAGAAATTCTGAGTTTGCTTGGGGCCGCGATCCATGTTGCTTCGCACCCTCTGTTGGGAGATCATGAATCCAATAAGGGAGTGGTGCTTCAGCAGTCGCCATGGTACAACTGCAACCCTCACCCCTGTCACCAGTAAAGGCAAGTGCACACAGTGTCAGGGAGAGATCAGGTCCCTGTGGAAGCAGCTGGTGACGCCCGGACTTGGGACCGGGACTGCCTGCCAACGAGCGTTGTCCAAAGTTGAGAACAAAAGTTTGACTCCACTGCTGCCACCTGGGTCTGCAGGTAAAGAATGATGAATCAGGCTCCGCCAAATGGAAGACCCAGTCTGCAGTGTCAGAAAATGCAGATGGTTCTTGATGATCCGCTGGATTTTGGCAGTAATGAACTGAACTGATCTGTTCCGCCGCAAAAATTGAAAAATTCGGTGTAAAATGAAAAGGGGCCCCACCGCAGAAAGCCAGCAAATGATATACCAGAAGGCTGTACCCGAAAAGAATGAGATACAGGATCAACCGGAGCATGAACAGGAGGGCAAAGGCAATGGAATGTCAGGCAAGCCACGTACAATTCGATGTCCAATGTCCAAGCTGTGCTCCAGGAAATGCAAGTCACAATCGGGAACAGAACAGCGGAGGAAGCAGCAAATCAGATCCAAACGGCAGGGAAAAACAGCAAGGACAAAACGGGTCCAAAGAAATTAGCTAGAGGCAGGCCCGACTGTCTCTGATGACAGCAGTTTGAGTGCCACGCTCGTGGCGGCAAAGGGGCTTGTGTGTGTGTGGGTGTGGGGGGTAAAAGTGGCTGAGCTCTGGGATTGATCAGGGTAGCGGAGCTGCCTGCTTGCAGCTCGCATAGAGGCGTAGTAGGAATGGATCCAGGGACCCAAGGTGCGATTTTGCGGTCTCATTTTTGGTACCGCCAGACGGTCCCAAAAATGAGACCGTGAAAGAGCTTTTCTATTGTTTTTTTACTAAGCGGTGCATGCGGTCCCAAAAATGGGACCGTTTAGGTTCATTTTTTGAAGTTTGTTGTATCAAGGTTGCAGAAGCGCAACGTTTTGGTTTCAATGAAGCTTTGTGGCTTATAGCGGCCGGAAGGGCAACTAGGGAGGCCCTTTTGAGCGAAGCCGGTTTTGAGAAGGTTTTCCGGACCCAGAATTGGGTCCGTCGGAGGAAGCTGTTTTGTAGATGATTTGGTTTCTTGTTGGGG
>Ga0126342_10023378_pt1 | contig 10118 bp, 8 predicted proteins | sample Cyp1metagenome_FD_92528 | JGI IMG/M metagenome (GOLD analysis project Ga0126342, IMG submission 92528) | Coral microbial communities from Lord Howe Island, Old Settlement Bay, Australia - Cyphastrea 1 metagenome | ecosystem: Host-associated > Invertebrates > Cnidaria > Coral ... | reverse complement strand
TGGTCATGGCGAATCTACTACTGGTGCCAAAGGGGCTTCGAAGGATTACTTGGGTTTTTGGTCAGGTGCCATCCCGCCCTTTGCTCTGGGTTGGTGGTTTTGTGTGCAAGGTGCTTTAAGATAACAAGGGCCGTGGATTTTTTAAAATATCGGGATGGATTAAGTTGCATTGTTGGAATCTTAAGTTACTGCATGATCCTAATCTTGGATCTTGACAGGGTAAACCACCAAAAGAGGTGCTGGGAACAAAAACCACATTGTTTTATTTTTGGCGGCCTGAGGTAAATATATATATAATATATATATATGTGTGTGTATTGTGCAAGAACCACCCTAGGTTTTACTCACTGTTTAGTTTCCAAAAAGAAGTATTTGGTTTATTGAGTTTGGATCCATTTTGGATTGTTTCTTGGCACCACGCCTCCAATGTTCATTTTTGCAATCATCGATATCCCTATCCCCCTACCATATTTAATTATACATTAAAATTTTATATATACCCTAAGGATCCATGTATGGAATATTTACCTACATTGGGATTATTTAAAATTACTTTAGGGGTCAATGTAGGTAAATATTCCATACATGGATCCTCTGGGATATATATTATTTATCTCAGGAACCTTGGGGGTCTTAAGGCTTCCACACCACGCCAAGACCTCTAGCTGCTGGCTCCAGCCCTCGGTGCACGGTGCAGCAATGGCGGATCAGCTGCAGAAGTTGGTTTTAGAGGCTACGGGGTTTTAACCCACAACCATAGCATTGATTATATTTGGGGGAAGAACTACCCAACCAGAAATTTCAATGTTTACCAGGGCTATAAGTTGTTTATCTTTATATACATTATAGATTTGTTATTTTGCTATTTATTTATTTATGTTTATTGTTAATAGCATCATTGCATCCATATGCAACATGTTGACATCATGCCTCAAAGGTGCATATTTACAATCATCCATTCCCAGGGTATCTATATATTATAATATGTATATATAATATATATAATATATAATATATATATATTAATATATATATATATATTAATATAACAATATAGTTATTATATAGTGTGCCCAACACTGTCCTTCGGTACACTTTACTTATGCATTTGTCAACCCATGCAGGACTTCCTCAATGACTACTTCATGAAGAATGTGTCCGAGATCAGGAAGACAAAGAAGGTTCTGGCGATGCCTGACGATTCTTCCCCCGATAGCAGCTTGGCAGCCCCTTGGATTATTAAGAATTGGCTCAGTTTGCCTTGCCAGGCATTGTGTGGAACATCTCCATAGAATAATCTGGTGCAGTCTACATAGCATCAACTTAATCAGCTTGAATTTTCCCATCCTGATGTTCATCAAGTCTGTCTGTCACCAAATTCATCCTTTGTTCGATCATGTTCCCTAGGTGGAGCACAACGTGGCCTTCATCATGGAGTACTTCGCCAGCGTTGGCTGCTGTGTGCCCAACATGAAGCTGCACAAGATGGTGCTCTCGATGCTGGGTTCGAGGTATGCGATCCACACCAAAGCCCGAGACTTGAAGGACTTGGGCTTGGGGCTTCAAAGTGGTGCTGCATGTCACATCTGGCATTTTATGTGGGATTTGATCTGGCATTTTATTCTGGCATTTGATCTGGCATTTGATCTGGCATTTTATTCTGGCATTTTTTTTTCTGGCATTGGATTTGGTATTTTATTCTGGCATTTGATTTGGCATTTGATTTGGCATTTTATTCTGGCATTTTATCTGGCATTTTATTCCTGGCATTGGATTTGGTATTTTATTCTGGCATTTGATTTGGCATTTGATTTGGCATTTTATTCTGGCATTTTATCTGGCATTTTATTCTGGCATTTTCTCTGGCATTTTCTCTGGCATTTTATTATGGCATTTTATCTGGCATTTTATTCTTGCATTTTATCTGGCATTTCGGACACAATTTTCTAGGAGGACCCCCATACACTTTTGTCTTGTGCAGGACTGGGTGAAGCGAGAGGCTCCCAACATTCGCTGCATCCTGGTCCATGCCCTGCTGCTGTGCAAGCGTGCTGAATCTTCGAGGAGCCAGAAGATTCGCTTTCTCAAGCAGTTCATGCACAAGCTCGTGGCCGATGGAGGCAACTGCAGCTACCTAAATCACAGTGTTGGGCATCCATATAAATATTATCAACATATTATATGATAATAGGATATAATATATATCTATATATATTATATATAATATATATATAATATTATAATAATATATAATATCATATATAACTATATCTATGGCAATATTTTATTATTATATTATAATATTATATATATACTATATCTATATATAATTAATTAGTTCATTTTGTATTTAAAGTTGATTCCCACAATATCTATATGGTTTCTTAAGTTCGGAACCCCAAAAGGATGGGAATACTAAAATATCTTAAACATGGGGGTACCACGGAATTTATATATCTAAAGTTGATTTCCACAATATATATCTATATAGGTTTCTTAAATTGGGAAACCCAGCATGATGGGAATATTAAAATATCTTAAATATGAGGGTATCATGAAATATAATATATTTATAAATTAGTTCATTTTATATCTCAAGCTGATTCCCACCATATCTAAATATAAAATCGAAATATGGGTTTCTTAAATGGGGAATTGCAACATGATGGAATATCTTAAATATAGGGTTACCATGATTTTAGGAAACATCTCCAACATGTGGGTCATGTCCCAACCAAAATAGAATGTTTTTCCCATAAAGAATTATTTGGGGGTAGCATCAGGCCATATCCCCAACATGGGGTTAATGCCCGAATGATATGATATGGGTTCTAAAAGTGAGGAATCCCCAAAACCATGGAAATACTAGTTTAATCAACCCAATGAACATGCCCCTAAGGTGAGGAGCCTGAACAAGGCATCGATGCAGCTCTCAATGCTACTGCTGCCAACAGTGGATCCTCGAGTGAGGAGATATGGTGGGAAAATCAGGGTGGTCAACCAAGTTGAATTGAAGTTCTAAGTATCCAGTAGTCGAACCTATTTGTTATTGTACCCCACAGCCAAGATTTTTTTCCCCATATATATAAACACAAACCCAAGTGGCTAGGAGCTGGTTGATTCTCCAACTATGGGGATCGAAGCTGCAATCGTGAAAGATCCTGCTGAGACAATGGCCACTTGGACAATTGATGCCTATAATTGGGAAACCATGTGAAGATTAATTTCCAAAATTCCCACGCAGGGTCCTATTTGACATAAATGTCTTCAGGTGAGCCCCGACAACATGGACACCTTGCCCCTGGACATTGACTTCAATGCTGATGCTGGTTTCGTTGATGGGGCCCGCCGACAAGCAGCCAAGGAATCTAGCTTGAATTAGTTTGGTGAAGGCCAAAGATAAAATTCATGGGCCCTTATTGAAGGGGGTTTTATTGATCCATCTATCTATATAGATAGATGGATCAATAAAACCCCCATATAATTAATAATAAATATATCCTTATTTATAAAATTATCTATAATATTATTTATATTATGTGACCGTAGGCTGGAATTGGAGAACCTTGTCAAACTCCCGGATTAGCGGTGTTCTGTGCCAGATATAGTTCCCTCGATGACCATCACAATCGGTGCATCAGGAAAGAGTCTGGTGATGTCTTTGCTCAGACTCAAGAGCCTACAGTACCTTGAAGGGGCAACTGAGACATCCAGTCTCATGCCTCGTAGTCTTGAAGCTGCAGGATGCACTGCGAAACCAAATTCTTGGTCACGATCCACATGTTTGTCATCCCAAGTTCCAGATGTTGATTGAACAAGTTCAAATATAGTTATTGATAATATCATAACCTGCAGATAACTTGATATTTATTAACTACTATTAGGTCTACAATTATCTCCTGGTCAATCTCACACACCACATCCGCCCTCAAGGACCACGCTCCATTGGAGGCTGTCCCGCCTGAGCTAACCGAGAAGGATGTGAGTCTTCTTGGTGAGGATATCGATGGGGATCAGGGTGAAATGGCTGATGTATATGAGAAACAGCTGGATAGTGTGAAAGCGGCCAAAGTACAATCGGCCAAGGCTTTGGTTGAGAGGGCAAATGGAAATGGGAAGGTGATAAAAAATATGAAGGAAGGGCGGGGTAAGGGCAAGGGACGTGGCCGTGGCAAAAAGGCCAAACCTATGCCAGAAGCCCCAAATGCCCCAGATGTCCCAGATACCGATACCCCAGATGAACCTCAAGTTACTCCAGCAGCTGAAGCTTCTACCAAAAAGGGTTCAGAAGACTTGACGGAGCTGTGGAAAGAAAAGGAACCATAGCAAAATAGTTAGCACTATTTTTTTTGTGAAAATACACATGTGTTGTTTGATGCCCATGGTAATATTTTCACAAAATTGGGTTACCCCCAAATCATCAAAACTTAGAACATTTTGGCATTGGGAAATCCAATTTGGAGACCCAACATTTTGAAAAAACCTCCAGATAGTTTTTGTTCAAACCAATCCCCTCATTTAATCTCATTTATATATATATATAATACCCCAGGGATATATATAACAAAAAAATATGATAATCATTATGTGACAAAAATATATGATAATAATATATATATATTATATGATAATAATAATAATAAAATATAAACATAATATAATATATATATGTAAATATTTGTATATTATATATATAATATATTGAGTCAGTATAATAATATATGTATTGATGATATACTCGACCCTACATTGCCTAAGGAGAAAGACCTTCGATCATTGCCTATTCAGATCCCATCGAACGTTGCCGAGAAGAAGTCCTTCACTATCAAGCCCCCACAGGATTGCCCGGGTACAAGCACCATCGGCATCTTGTTCCTTGAACTTATTAACCAAACCTGAATGAAACCCTATTCCCACAGTCATGCGAGGTGATCCCAAACCAGAAACTGGGGTTTGCACAGTTTAGCGAGTTGGACTCTTTTTTCTTTCTCTCTCCAGCACCTCCCACAAATTTAATTGCTCTTGGCGCCCAGGTGGACTTTGGACCAGATGTATGTGACCAAGGTGATCAAGGAATATGATGACATCAAGACCAACAAGAAGGGAGGTGCAACTATATCTGTCCGTCGTCGTGGGGGCTGGGTGCCATCATTTGAGCTGGCAGAGAAGCTGGCGGGCTGGAAGTAGATTCCTTTAGTGCTTGCTGGCAGCCCTGGGATATATATAAGATATGATCACCCAAAACATTATAATTGATCAAATCAACTTCAGAATCATCCTAATGATCTCTATGTATTTAAGATATCACCCAAAACATTATTTGATCAAATCAACTTCAGAATCATCCTAATGATCTCTACGTATATAAGATATCACCCAAAACATTATTTGATCAAATCAACTTCAGAATCATCCTAATGATCTCTATGTATTTAAGATATCACCCAAAACATAATTTGATCAAATCAACTTCAGAATATAATGATCTCTATGTATTTAAGATATCACCCAAAACATAATTTGATCAAATCAACTTCAGAATCATCCTAATGATCTCGGGTGCCCTGGCTGGCCAATCTTGAAATTTTGTGAGTTTATCTTTTGAAACGCTGTTAGCTTGATGCGAAGCTAGCTGGCTGGAAGTACATTCCCTTACTGTGCTAGGATGCCTGGGGTAGATCACAAAAACAAACTGCAGTAACCAAATTGTCACATCATCCAAATTGTCACATCATCCCAACTAGTCAATCTTGATTTGTTGTGAGACCATCTTTTGAAGTTTAAGACCCGAAAGGGGATGATTACCAAATCAACATCCTATATCATAGTGATCTCAGGTGTCCTGGCTGGCCAATCTTCACATGTTGTGAGACCAACTTTCGAATTTTAACACTTGAAATAGTGTTTGGGGGCAATTTGGTCGCAACAGTTACCAAGATCGATGCCATCAGCAAGCGTCAAAAATGTGAAGACCTGTGGGATCTAGAGATTGGCACAAAATCTGTTGATGTGATGGTGGATGGGGCTATTGCTTGAACAGATGATGAGATCCCCTGGGAATAATTGCCAAAGTGTAGTTATTACTATTAATATTTGCAAATAACCTTTTAATTTTGGTAGTCGAGATTTTGTTGCATCTGATCGGAAACCACAGGTTCGTGGGAATCACTAGTATTTAGTATTACTAATTTGTTCTTGGTCCATTATTGTTTTGCATTTTCAATCAGAACAATTGACATTTGGAATCTAGACCACATTGTAGAGCAATCAAAACCCAGTAGCAAACCATCACCCCAAACCCACAGTGACCCAAATGGGTTATTGATTTTCCCACATGCGGGGGTGCCTTCTCCACCTTTTTTGGGGATTAATTTTACCATCAGGGAAATCAAAATCGCTTCCCTTTGCTGGCTTGAAAGTTTCAGGCTCTAGCCCCCCAGTGTAAGCCTTTTGGTTGCACCAATCTTTCCTTTCTTTCAGCCATGCCTCGCCACTTGAGCAAGGGAAAGGCAACCATGCTGCTCTTTCTAGGAGCCCCGTTGGTTTTGTGCCCTGGCAGCATTTGGGGGTCTAAAGCTTAAAAAAAATGGTTGTTCTGGAACCACCAATCGTTAACGCCTCGGCTGATCCATCAGCCTACCTAATTACTAGTTACATAATTTTGAACATATTTTTTTTACACACCCAGTTCAGGGAGACCCTGTATCACCACCACGGCCATGGGAAAATCCCCAGGATTCATTGCATCGACTTTTGCTTCCAAACATATCTGGCTGGGAGACCTGATGACTCCATCCGAGATCCTTACTTGCAATTATGGGATGGAATCAGGTGACCTTGGGTTTTTGGTATAATATATTAATAATTATATTATACTCTAAGCTTTCATATTTCATCATGGGCCCTAAAGCAAGGCCTACAATTTGGATATCTTGGCATTGCCTATGGGGAAACCCAATTCCATGAATGATCCTTAGGGGCTTGAGGGTTTCTATCAGCTCACTAAACCTATATGTTTTGAGGTGAGGTGAAATGGTACCCATCTGATTGGGGGGTGATCCCTAATTGCCTTTTTTCCTTGGCAAGGACCTGGACATGTGCGAGCTCTTCTGTGGTCAGGGGGAGCTGACTAGACAGTGTCGAAGCAATGGCATCGATTGCAGGGGCCTAGATCTTCTGAAGAATCGATACCATGACTTGACAACACCAGAAGGGTTACTTGAATGAATTCTAACTGGGGAACTGGGGCCCTTTCAACTGTGTTTCTGTGTGGGTTACCCTCTTGTAGTTTAACAATATTATATATATATTGTTAAACTACAAGAGGGTAATATAGCTATTGAAAATGGTTTATTTATATTAGTGAGTTTTCCCATTAAAAAAGGTGATTTTCCAAAGTTATGTTAGTTTACCAGAGAGTATGCCCATGCATGACATCGATCCCAGGTTTATGATCGCCCAGGGTACTATAGCTATTGAAAATGGTCTATTCATATTAGTGAGTTTTCCCATTAAAAAAAAAGGTGATTTTCCAAAGTTATGTTAGTTTACCAGAGGGTATGCCCATGCATGACATCGATCCCAGGTTTATGATCGCCCAGGGTAATATAGCTATTGAAAATGGTCTATTTATATTAGTGAGTTTTCCCATTAAAAAAAAAAAGTGATTTTCCAAAGTTATGTTAGTTTACCAGAGGGTATGCCCATGCATGACATCGATCCCAGGTTTATGATCGCCCTGACGAAGGTCTTGCGGATCCGCAGATCTGGTCTCTTCTGGTCAGGGAATCCCTGCAATAGGTGGCTTGGAATAACCAAGTTAAAGGTGGCAAGGACTATATATTTGGGATGCATTCCATGTTGATTATATCTTATATATATCCACTTATATCCCCACACATATATATATATATATAATATATATATATATAATTATTACAAACCCATTTGGGCGCATCCCATTTTGATTGTAAATATATGGAATATCTCATCTTATATCCCCATATATTTATATATTTTTTAGAAATATATGAAATGATGTATACATATATAATGATGTGTATATTATATTATATTCCCACTATATTAGATAATATGTCGGGTTACAAACCACTTACTAAGTGCTACACTCAAAAATAAAAAAAAACATACCCATCCAGAAAATCATTTCTGCTCAGTTGGATATGGATCAGTTCTTCAACAACGCGGCGCAATGCCGACAACTGGGGCATCTTCGGCAATGAAGATGTAGAATGTGTTCGTTTGGGAAACCAGGTAGCAGCAAGATGGGCCCTGCTAGCCTTGGTGTGCACCATCATGAACATATTTTGGGTGGTTCCTGAGCCGCACAGGAAAGATTTATGGGATTTACAATCAACTATATATTTATCTGATGGCATTTAAAAACAACTAATATAAGATGTTATCCATTTACTTTTTATGCTTTTGGATCCAACTGCAGGAGAGTTTTCAAGGGTGGTTTCCATTAATGGGAGTACTCCAAAATGGTCTGCTATTGAAATCAATGATTGGCCAATTCTCTTGAGGTGGAGCAGCCTCAAAGTTCATGCCTACGGGATTGCCCATATGTTTCCCACGTATTGCTGAACTTGGGGCCTCCTGCATTTTTCAGAAGAATGTGGATGGCAACTTTTGGGCATTGGTGTGCTAAACCAACCCAATTATTTGGGACTTGGCACTTCAGCTGCATACAGGCTATTAGGCCCCTGAACGTTAGTGGGACTTGTCTTGCTCCGCAATCTCATAGGTTGTTGAGCCTGTGTCCAATTGACACCACTTTGTGTCATTCAACACCAGGGTCCATCACAATTTGTTTCAAAGTTCCTCTGACCAAGCAGTGAGTCAAGAATTTGTGACTTTCATGCCCTTGTTCTTGGGGCTGCCGGCAGCTTTAAGCCGAATTGCCGCCAGAGTGGCATTCCTCAAAGCCTTCATTGATTGCAACAGCAAGTTTTCAAGTTACCCTCCAAGAGGGCCCCAAGATCCAAACGAAGCATCGGTGATGTCAAATGGCTTGATCTCCTCATGTTTTTTTCTTTATGTTATCCCAATATGATATAATATTATATATATTGATGTTATCTATATACTATATTGTTTACGTTTTCCCAATATTTATTTCAATTGTTATATATCATATATATTATGTTATCCCAATATATATATAGTGTGTGTTATCCCAATATGATGGTGCCCTATGATGTTATCTTTCCTATATATTATGTGGTCCCAAAAAAAAATATGTTATCCCGATATGATGGTTCTTTATTATATAATTATTATAATACAATGTAATCCCAATATATACAATATTATTTTATCCTAATTATATCCCAGTTATTTATCCCAATCTAATATTATAACATGATTAATCCCCGGCTCTTTGCCAAGGCCAGCCATTGAAGACTTCGATGGTTATCTTCCCCGCAAATGTCGGCTACTACTGTCATCTACTGGGATGTACAAGAAGGAGATCATCAATGGGAAGACCCGAGTGACTGGGGGCAAGCGATTGAAATCGTCTGGTGCCTACACCAAACAATTTGGCCAAAAGGTAGCCTCCCTCTTCAAGAAGAACCGTGGGAAAGTTACTTGATTGGGTTTGGTTTGATATGTTGATTCTTGCATGTAGCTTGCAGTTGCAAGTCATATTTATATATATGTTTGGAATGTTGAACCAAAATGTCCCCACGTTATTATATGTTTGGATCGTTGAACCAAAATGTTCCCCGAACATGTTGGCTCAAGAAGCCCCCTCTGTCAGCTTTTAGCCTTTTGATTGTATATACTCAACATGGATGATATATAATATTTTATGGTTTTAATGCGATTAAGATAATGCAAAATAAATATAGTATATATTAAAACATAATATTATATAGATTATAAATAATTCTTCAATAAAATAATATATAATAATTATACAAATAATAATATATATATATTAAATATTTAATAGTCATATAATGTATAAAAAAAATATATAATATGTTTTATAAAAAGCATTTATATATATATAATTATATAATATATATATTATAATATAATAATAATATAGATTAATAATCGTATAAATATATTGTATCTAAAATACATTG
>Ga0126342_10023377_pt1 | contig 10118 bp, 12 predicted proteins | sample Cyp1metagenome_FD_92528 | JGI IMG/M metagenome (GOLD analysis project Ga0126342, IMG submission 92528) | Coral microbial communities from Lord Howe Island, Old Settlement Bay, Australia - Cyphastrea 1 metagenome | ecosystem: Host-associated > Invertebrates > Cnidaria > Coral ... | reverse complement strand
CTCAAGATTAGGAGGCGTAAATTCTGCTAGCACAGTGAGACAAAAAGGGCGTGAGTTGTCAAGCAGAGTTGTCCACATTCTCAGTTGCAATTATCTACTCTTCTGGGGTGATAATTCTCGCACGTGGTGGTGTTGGTGGTGGTGGTGGGCGTAGTAGTGGTGGTGGTGGTGGTGGCCGTCGTCGTCGTAGTAGTAGTTGTAGTAGTAGTTGTAGTAGTAGTTGTAGTTGTAATAGTAGTAGTAGTAGTAGTAGTAGTAGTAGTAGTAGTACTACCCATCTTTTGTCAGCCAAGCATCAAAGAGAACAGTGTGAATTTGGGACGCTTGCGGGGAATGATGGAGTTGCCTAGGTGGGCGATTCTTAAGTGTTGATGGGCTTCAGACGACCCGGGATCTGTATGCACATGTTGCCATGGCTATAAGTGATGCAAACTTTTCAGATCGCAGCCCGCGAGGGGCGCAATAGGGAATCACTTCAAGAGCATTCAAAAAAGAAAACCTAAGACATTGTTCTAGCTCTGCCTGGTTTCCACCCCTGATTCTGAAGGATTTTAGGGACGGGGCCTCATCTGAGAACTTGTAATGTTTGAATGCAGTAGCCTTGCCAGTAGGTGTCCTGAATTTGGGTTGGTTGATGAGAGAAATGGGTAATTACTACCATCCTTTTATCACAACCCCTATATATCCTGCAACTGGCACTATACAAGTCACCCCTTCATCCCAACAGGACATCCGATTTCTTGCTGGTTTCATCACGATCTTCTTGAGTTATCCAGATCTTTGAATAGGAACTCTGGACAGGAAATCATTCCTGGGCTTGCTGTCAAAACTTTCTGAGGTCCTTACTATGTGATTTTCCCCATCCTGCTGCTCATTGTGGCGTATTTGATCTACGACTCTTTCGTGAATCCGCAAGAGTTCGTGACAGCCTCCATGACAGGTCTAGATTAGATCCGCAATATTCAGAATTGGTATGTCCTGCTTCAGAAATAGAAAAACCATTAAAAAAATGCAGGAGTTTTGATTTCCATGTTTCAACCCCAGTGAAAAACCATGGCACCAATGGCTCGTGGGACCTTGTCCGTCTCTGCAGTCGAATTTCCTGTTGATGCTCATGGGCTGTCGTAGCTGGCAGTAGGTGGCACCATGCCTTTGTTTCAACGAATTTTCCATGGCCGTAAACCGTCACAACTTGATTCTCAGAATGAGACCTGCCCAGCCAAACTGTGAGTGTTCAGGTGTTCAGCAGAAAAAGGAGTGCGTCCAATGCGGGTCCAATGCGCACATGAAAAATTGGAGAATGTTCACCAAAAGCAAAGAGGTACCCAAGAATTCGTTCCAAAAGGTCAGCAAAAGACTCAGATGATATACATTGGTCTTACCCTCTGGGAAGATCACCCTTTAATAGTTGATTCTCTCAGTAAAACCTTGATAAAAGTAGGTGGGATTTTCCATGGCCATGGCGGCTGTCGGGTTTTTCTCAAAAGCACCACTGGCTGTCAGGTTCCGGGTCGACAGGCTGTCGATGTTCTCCCGGGAAAGACTGCCGATGGCCTTCGAACGGTGACTGGGCACGGCGCAAGTGGGTGACAGAGTGGGCAGTCAAATTTAAGGTGGAGAAAGAGCTACAGTTTTTGTCCATTTCTATGTCTTGATGGTTGTTGAAAAAATTGTTTTGGGGCTGAAGGTCCCAATTTGGCAATTTGGCAACGCGCATCGACATAACCAGCCAGCTTCATAGGCGCAGACATGTTGAAGTACCCAGTCATGTCCACGGATAGATCAACCCTCGGCATCCCTCCCGCCTCAGGTCTTGGTCTACGGGAAGAAATTTGAGGCATCCCATTCCGTCCAGCTCATCAGAAAGTTGGAGGTACAAACTATTATGATCTATTATTGATTAGTAATACATATATATATATATATATATTAGTACTTCATTTTTTTGGGATGTTAATATGTTAATTAAAATCATCAGCAAACCTGTTCTGTTTCTTGCGACTTGGACTTTTGACGCTAATGATACTAATGAGGAGCCGGAACGATCCAAAACGCGAATGTTTCTGGTCATTCCCGTTGATGCATAGATTGTTAGTTTTTATTTCACATCGATTTGTCCACAAGTGGATTGTTTCCCTCTATCTCTCTTCACTTTCTGTTTAGCACTGAAAGTTATCGAAAACTCTCCAGGATGGTTGGTGTTTTGCAGCCTTGGGGTGACATTCCAGATCTTCCTTGGCATTCGGGGGACTCACCGGGGTTATTTCGGTTGAAGGTTCTCCTTTTACAGCCCATGTTCCGCCACTCCAGGTGTGTGAAAAGTCCCTGTTCATCTTCAGCATTGATAAGACCATCCGGCAGCAGGCCGGAAGACTCCCTTGAAGTAACCTCAGCAGCACCAGGCTTCGACGATGTGGTCATGAGATTTTTGTCCCGGAAAAAACTCCGGAAATGTCAACACATAAACCACTCAGCCATCAACCTATCGTGATTGTGTTTTTAGAATAGCAAGGTTTCGTCACCAAAAATCAACAACAAAAAAGTGTAGGTCCTGCAGCTGGTGTGCTGGGTCCGCGGCTCAGAACCAGTTCAATTTTAGCAATGGCAGGCCACAGATGGCCACAGCAACATATGACTCAGATAGTTTGAGATTTTGTGTCACGACCCGTGCGACCCGTGCCTCAAATAGAATTGGAATTGATCCGCAATTCGAGGTGTGGTTTGACCGAATTATCCTGCTGCTCATTGCGCTGAATTCCATAGGCTCGGGACCCGGACCCACGGGACCCTCTGATTTTTGTGTATTCTTTGAATCCGTGTGTGTTGAGTGTGGTTTCTTAACTGAATATGGGGCTGTCTGAAAATGGGGTAAAATCCCGGACCAACAAGATGGCAGTTTCATAGGGAAAATTACTTAGATCGTATGGGATTTATATATAGGATTGATATAGGATTATATATATATATAAATCCCATCATTGTTTTTTCCCCATTTTTTTTATGACAAACGCGTATTATCGAACGATAGTGTTGATGGTTGGATTCTCTGAACGATGGCTTTTCTATCAAGGCCTGGCCATCGTGGACTGGCGAACGTCTGCTGATGTAGGCAGGACCCATTTAGCGCGACTGGGGGTCTCCATAGCCATATGGGCCATGGGGGTACCCCAATAGCTGGATGGTTTGGTTTTTGGAACATCCCCTTTTTGGAAACCTCTGTGTTTCGTTGGTCTCTTGGGCCACTTGGGTCTTTCGAAGTGTCCAGGTTTCAATGGCTTTTACAACAACGTCCTGGATGTATGGCTAACGCTTTTCTTCACCCTCGAGGCAATGCTGAAGGCCATGGCAAGTTGGAGTCAGGGATATGGTTTTGTTGGATGGATAGATTGGTGGGACAAATATGGATAAATGATCTCTTGTTTATCGGAGTTTATCTCATCACTTTTCTGCGCGCAGGTCATTGCATGGGGCTTCTTTTGGGACAGGAACTCCTACCTGAGAGATGTCTGGGGCCTTGCCGATGGCGGAGATGGTGAAACAAAAGATCCGATGGGCCTCATTCTTTTGAAAGAGGACCACTGTATCAACTCGGAGTCAATACTACGTGTCAAGTACCCTCTGATTAGTTAAGATAACTATGGAAAATGACTCATTTGTACATGATGTGTGATGATTTACCTATTAAAAGTGGTGATTTTCAGCCTGCATTGGCTGTGAAGGCTTACTGCTTTGAGGCCTGGAATTGGCTGGACTTTGTGGTAGTTCTCACCGTGCGAAGCCTCAAATGCTTGTTTTTTTTTTGGTACCAACAGGAATCCCGTCCCCTTGGTGTTAATATTGATATTAGCATTATATAAATCGGGGATTCATGAACAAAAACAATGTTGTTCTTTTTTTACTGTAAATGATTTAAGCATCCTAAGACAAGCAAAGAAACGTCAATGAAGAATCGGATTACAGTCGATCCATTTCGTGGGGAAAGAACCATAGCTGCTGTGAGGCCTGGGCGAGTTTTGTACCTGGTGGAGCTGCAGATGGGTGCCTTGACAAACATGCTGAATTTCTGATGTTGGTTGAATATGTTGAAATATGTGAACATCTGCTTGAAAATCCTGAACAAATATTTCCAATATTGTTAGAATATGTGAACATCTCCATTTTGGGTGGCATCCAAATATGGCATCAAGAGTTGAATCGCTGGTAGTCTTGTCCACCAAAAGCGAGCTGCTGAATTTCATCCCCCATGACATTTTTAACTTTTAACCTACATTTACAGAACTACTGAAACTTTAGTTACCGATTACAACGTGAACTCTCCATCAGTTAATGGATTTCCATCTCTATTTCAGATATAGCTTGCATAAATTATCCATTTGTATAATTATAGTTAAAATTATATGTGTGCATTATATCCTGAAAAGCTAGAACAGTATAATCAGCATCACATCAGTCGGGATGTACTTTTCTATCTTTTTTTTTTAAAATTTTGGGGATGAGTATAAGATGAATTTGGCACCTAGTGGATAGTCCCTTCCATCAACCCATGGCCCCAGTCTTGGCTTCTTCCGCGTCTTCCGCGCGCTTCGACCCTTGCGCTCGCTCAATGCGGTGCCGCAGATGAAGGCGGCGGGTTTCGATAGGTGGAAAATCTCAGCAACTTGGTGATCTAATCAATAGAATCAGGTTTTTATCTCCAACAAGTGGATTTCATCAAAAAAAAATGTGAGTTTGGTGTGGGGCAAGGTTTATCACTTTCAGTTTTACTCTCCATTTTTTCGGGGCACTCTTTTGGACCCATGTCCGACAAACAAGGTAACTGAAGCTCTTGAGAGCTACGTCTATCCATGGCTCGGCTGTCGAACGCAGGTCCTAGTCAACACGGTTATTAGCTCAGTCCCCAAGCTGGGGAATGTGTCCGTGCGCGTCCCAGAGGTTGAACTGGTTCCATCCGTGTACTCGAAAGCCGGGATGGTAGTGACCATACATGGCAATGCTCTGCAGATCTGGTGAACGTTTACCCCGCTACTCTGGTTCTTCATAGAAAACACTCAAAATGACACGGATGTTCTATCGCCAAAATGTTGAAATCAGAGGTTTGATGCAAAATAGCTGGTGAATAAACTCCGATATGACCATATGTGGGATATCAACATGTATAAACCATCCCCTTATATAAACAGTTTTTTTTTTGTGGCCTTGGGCCTTGGGTTTACCCAAACTATGGATGTTCACGACATATCAAAGGCAGTGGGCGCTTTCCTCTTCTTGGTTTTTGGCATCATAGGCAGGGTCGAACTTGTCGAACTCGCGACCTGGGGAGAGGGATGGAACCCCTTGCCCAAAAAACAATCCATTTGGACATATGAATCAAAATGATGTCCATCCATATCACTCTATATCTGTCTTAATCTACGTTATTTCTTAGTGTATATACATATATATACACGTATATATATATATATTATATATATACATATATATATATATATATATATATCAATCTCTTTCTCTCTCTCTCTCTATATCTATATATCTCTATCTATATATCTATATATCTCTATCTATATATCTATATATCTATATATCTATATATCTATATATCTATATATCTATATATCTATATATCTATATATCTATATATCTATTATATCTATATATCTATATATCTATTATATCTATATATATCTATATCTATATCTATATATCTATATATACATAGAATTTGCAACACTTCTAGACCATATCTCTTGCTGATCATAGATCCATCTTTGGACTTCTCCCATCCATTTGGGACTTGCCCGGTCCGTTCCAAGAGTTCTGTTGAACAGGCGTCACTCTCATGAGTGGCACCTTCAATCGCCTCTGTCACGTGGATCCCAAACCCGTGCCTTGGGAAGCGGCCAAAATTTGGTTATCGTATGGTATAACCAACTAGGACATGGAAAAAACAGAACATTTCAAGATGCTGATCTCATGTGAATCCCTGTGGCAAATCGCCATGTGTTTGTTTTATTCTGAATGAAACCCTAGGTATAAACCTCAAAAACTAGGGTCCGAAAGACAGGATGATCGACAGCTCCTGGATGTGTACAACTCTTGTTCCATCCATCTGCTGGAAATCGACACTTGCGATAACCATCATTGATATCGGATGAGATGCAGTACTCAAAATTTAAAGACCAAGGGACCAAAGATGGGTTGGCACCTTGGGAAAACAACTCATGATCCGAGCTTTTCTCGCAACTCAGGTGCTGTTGTTTACCAACAACTCTGGTGTGCAGTGCTGGTTGGGTGACTCAAAACGCTGCGGCAAGTCGTGGTCTTGGTGCATTCTTGGTGCCACATGTCATCTTCTTGTGGATGGGTCACGGGCACTCAGTGTACTCCAACCAAACTGTTGCTACCTTACCAAAGAGCATAATGTTAGATCAAGGCTTGCAGCTTCAGACTTACCCATTTCTGTCAGCGAACAACATCATGAACCCTACTGAAAAATATATACGGAAATATATGTTTCAGTTGCATCACCACATGATTTATTTGTGTGTCACTTTTACCAGTTGTATCAACAACTTTTCTTGGTTGATTTGCAGTTTTTACAGCTATGGACCCATGATACATCCTGGTTGCTGTGCACCTCTTAGTGAGACCTTATCCGTGTCTCGTGCTTGTTGGGTACCAACATCTATCACGTACATTCCTACATTCCCATTGTTGTTGTTGTTGTTGGTATACTTCCCATCTATATCTCTCTCTCTCTCTCTCGGTTTCTCATTTTGTGTTTGATGTTTTCCTGGCTTCAATTCCAATTTTTGCTGAAACACACAGTGTTAGTTCAACCCCCAATTTTTGATGGCCATTTTCTTTTGTTTGTCATGTTTTTGTTGGTGAACTTCGCATGCTTTTGCTGAATGAATCTCTCACAACTTGTTCCTGTCAAATCCCCATTCGCTAGTGAACGACATCTGAAATCCTGAATCCATGCTGGTGAAATGCCCAATCTTTTGGCTGGTTAATTCCCTTGTTTCATTGCTCAATTTACAGTTTTCATCAGTTTTCTGTTGCTTTAGACCTCCATTTCTTGGTTCAAGATGGATCTTTCTTACACCAAGGTCCTGGCCCTACGCTGCCGACGACCGACTTTGCGGCGGCGCCTACAACTGCGTGATGCCCAAGGGATATTTTTGATGTGTTTAAACCACAAGAAAAATTGCAGTGTGAATAGTTGGAGACTTTAATCAACATCAATAACTTTAAGTGGTGATAACTATCACTCAATAATGTGAAGGAACTGGTGAACCACAATGTTAATGATTGGTGACTTTAATTGGTGATAACCATCACTGTGACAGTTTGTGACGACGATGTACAGTGCAGCACTCAGAATCACTCATGTGTGTATATATATAATATATATATATATATAATATAATATAATATATAATATATAATATATATATATAATATATAATATATATATATAATATATAATATATATATATATACTGTATATATATATACAGTAGAGATACATCGTACAGATATATGTGACCGATGTATGCGTGTAGTGTTTCCATAACCACAATGTATCCTGAGGCGAAGCCTCAGGAGGCTATTGCGGCGGCCTTGAAGAGGAGTCAGCAACGATTGGGCCGGGCACTGAAATAAAGAGTAGCGGCTTACTGTAATTGAGGTTAGAACATGGGTAATTTTGGGTTTAAGGCAACTGAGCCCCAGAGGTTTGTGAATCTTGACTTTAGCAACACCTGCGTCATCAGCTTTAGTGGTAGCTCCATCGGCTGGCAGATAAAATTCAAATTTATACATCTTCAACCAGTGCGCTGTGCTCATACCTTTCCCTGTTTTCAGCATGTGACATTTACAGCATGAACCTTCACAACATGACATGATCGAACACCCGGTCATATTCGCTTCCTTAATACCCTTTATTTTCAAAGAAAACCACCATATCCACCATGTTTTTATGACCTAAATGCTCTCAACCCTGGATGACTTGGATCCTGAAAATATCTCCATTTTTCTCGCCAGGACATGAGACCCGAGCTCCGACCAGACTTCGGGGACGCGGGCAGGCCGCGAAAAAACTGTATTGATTTCATCGGGGGAGCAACCGCACACCATGATCGCAACACTGTCGTCATGTCGTCATGATCATATCGTTCTGATTAAATCATTAATAATGGTGATAACTATCACACCATATCATCGTGAAATGATTCCGATTTAGATCATTCTTCATACAGCAAGAATGTGAAGCCTATCTTGCGTCAAATGGGTCCGCAGGCCATACAGACAACGAGACTTTCGAAGGTTTTCCAAACAGTTTAAGGACCCCATTCGCAGTCGCATTTCGTCGGGCTCCCAGGCTGGGGCTTCAATGGTGTGCTGGCAGCGAGCCACGAAAGTCCGATCCCCTGGCATTCTGAAGGACGTTTCTGCTGATTGCTGCTGCGGCTGCTTCTCAGAGTTTGCGGGAAATGGAATGGCATTATGGGAATGGGATGGAATGGGTGAGGCTTACACCAGATGCTGACTACATGAACTTTGACAACATTCTTTGGGCCCTTCTGGTGGTCTTTCAGTGTATGACCATGGAAGGCCCCGGGCCAGGATTGCAGAGGTTTCACAGTTTAACGTTGCTAGTGTTTTTTTGAAATGCCCAAGATGGAGATCTGAAGAAGATAGCTCACTGATTCATGACCAGACTTGGCGCAGCAAATCAGCACTACCAGAATCAAACGACTGGATTTGGTCGAGCCCCTGGATTTCCATTGCATTGTTTTGCCAGGCTGGACCGATATCATGTACAGAGTGCAGGATAGCTATGACTTCATTGCAGGGGCCTCAGAATGACCAAGGCCAGGAAGAGACTGGCCAGGCTTGTCATTTTGCCTCCATCCAAGAAGATCGGCAGTAAAGGTCACAGATGGGCTGGTTATTTCAACCAAATTCGACCATCCGACTTCGGGGAATGTCCATGTTTGACCCATATCTTCCTATGTCCCCCAATGATTCCATCCACCTCTTCTCACCGGCCGTTTGGACATAGCGGAGGCCGCAACTGCATACTTCTTCCTCTTGATTCCAGTGGCTTGGGCTAAACAACATTCAAACAGCGCCTGGATGATGATGATGATGATGATGATGATGGCTGAGAAAAGAGGTGAAGGTGGTGCAGACGAAGAAAAACAACGAATCAGTCGTGTCAGTCGCCACAGACCTGGCACAGAATGACAGCAGATTCACCACTTGATCCACGGCCTCACTGTGCCCAGCTCACCTCGTTCTTCCTGCTGAACGTGGCTCTGGCCGTGGTTGATGAGGCCAGGCTGAGCTTGGTCCAAGAGCTTTGCCGTGGCTTGTGGGCTTTTCACGGCAATTGGTGCGGTTTCCAATTCATCCTTTTGGTTTCTATACTGTTGGAAAGATAGAACATCCAACATGATGACTGGGTTATATAAGTCATATAAGTTATATAGTTAGTTTTATTGATTTATAGGAAGCCCAAACAAGATGCCGAAAAGTGCGAAACCTGGAAATATGAAGGGCGTATCATGGAACTCACATCCTGGTGGCAGACTTTTCAAGCCGGGGATCAATCCACGGCCGATCCCCGGCGCAGGCCCGAGACGATTTCGAAAAGAAGGAGGACGGGGGTTACGGCCATTCTTGGGGAATCTGCCTATGGGAAGGTCGAGGTGAACCAATACAGTCAATAACTCCGCATTGCTCTATTTAAGAATTGGGTCTCAACAACGGCCATGCCTCCTGGTGATATCATCTCTAGTCAGACCTCTACTTTGACAGGGAAGCGACGAAGACTTGGCAATTTGCTTTGAATGAAAACTGTTTCGAGGAGGGGAAAGAGGACGAGGATGTCGCAGGTTCGGAAGGTGCACCGATTCCGCAGAAGGGGACCAGCCACCACCCAGGGCATCGAGGGTAAAGTGGTACCATGAACAAAGGAGAAATTCCCGAGTGCGGGACGTTGTGGGTCCCCAGTTTTTACGTCATTTTTAGCTGTTTTTTGTTATTTTTAATGCATTTATTTTATTTCTTCAAATAAATTCTTACTGATTAAGTATGGTTCTAGATAT
>Ga0126342_10023376_pt1 | contig 10118 bp, 8 predicted proteins | sample Cyp1metagenome_FD_92528 | JGI IMG/M metagenome (GOLD analysis project Ga0126342, IMG submission 92528) | Coral microbial communities from Lord Howe Island, Old Settlement Bay, Australia - Cyphastrea 1 metagenome | ecosystem: Host-associated > Invertebrates > Cnidaria > Coral ... | reverse complement strand
TATATATGGTATATATGATTTATATGATTTATATGATTTATATGATTTATATGTTATATATATACATGTGATAAATATGATATATATACGATATATATGATATATTGTGTATATGTTTTTTTGGTATATATATATGATATATATGGTCTATATGATTTATATGATCTATATGGTATATTCGATTTATATGATTTATATGGTATTTATTTAATTTAATATTATACGTCATACAATATTAATATACTGTATGTATATATGAAAAGATTCAAGGCAGCCTGTTGTCACTGCTGTTGCAGTACGTGCCTTTTCTGCTCTATTGTTGGATCCTGGCTCTAGGCCTAAATGTTGCACGGAATGTACAGATGCACAATTGACATGTTGGGAACGTGTGTTGTCATTTAACACCGCCCCTCAGATTGTTCCTGTTGGACATCACTCTGTTGAATCACCATTAACATGTTGAACTGGCCAGTAGTGTTTTTGACACATTGTTGGAAATCAACCTGTACATCTTTACAATAAGAAGTGTTGACAAAAGATGCCGTCTATTGGGCTCAGTGCGCACCTGCTTGACTGAACTTCTCAGTTGTTGATCTCCCTGTTGCACTCATCTCTGTTGGTTTAGGGTGTTGAACCCAGGGATGTTTCAGTTTCACCCCAGACTGTTGTTTTGGATGTCAGTCTCACCCAATCAGGCTGGCTCAGTCCTGTTGTTCCATGTTGGCATCATCATCACCTTCTTCCATGTTGATGCTCCCTTGTTACTTGTTGAGCTCAGCCAGATAGCTGTCGAAGTCATTGTTGACTTCGGCCCACTTGCCAATGTTCTTGTTGCCGCGGGGCCTCTCGATGGTTTTCACACCGTTGAAGCCGATGTTGATCTTCACTGTTGAAGTTGGCTTCAGGTGATGTTCTCTTTGAAGGATCTGCTTGATCCTGTTGGACGTAGTTGGACTCATGTAGTCTAGGCACTGAGTGCCGCTGTATTCCAAAGCCTGGACCGCCATGAATTCATCTTTTCCATTAATTAATGATGTTGTCGATGGCGAATGGGAGCGTGAAGCTCCACACATATTTGTTTTCCCAACAAAAATGTTGAGAGCGATTGTTGACATCAAACTGATGTCACTGCTGATCAGCCAGGTCTGTTGGCTGTTGAGCTCAAACTGGGTCATGTTGAACTCTTGTTCTGACTCCAGTTGAACTTGTGAATACAAATATCCTCTGTTGCAGACATTTGTGGTCTTCACAGCCTGTCGACACAAATGTTGGAGAGCGTCGGCCTCCACGCTCACCAAAATGGCCTCTGTTGGCGTCTTGGTGGAAATTGTGGAGTTCCGTATTGTGGTACTGGAAAGCCGTTGCTGCGTTGGAAGGAAATGTTGCTAAGAGCAACTTATCCCACCTTGGCCCCAACATGGTGAGCCAATCCACAAAAAAACACCTGAAGCCAGTGTTTTTGGCAATAGCGAGGCTTCGGCCTAATGAAAGCACAGCTCTTGCAATGAAAGGGAGTCACCTCTTCCCAACATGATGAGCCAACCCACAAAAACAACACCTGAAGCCAGTGTTTTCGGCAATAGTGCGGCTTCGACCAAATGAAAGCAGAGCTTTTGCATTGAACGAGAGGCACCTCTTCCCAACCTGATGAGCCAACCCACAAAAACCTCTGAAACTAGTGTGTTTGGCAACAGCGCGGCTTCGACCGAATGAAAGCACAGCTCTTGCAATGACAGAATCACCTCTTCCCAACCTGTTGAGCCAACCCACATAAAACTTCTGAGACGAGTGTGTTTGGCAATAGCGCGGCTTCGACCTAATGAAAGCACAGCTCTTGCAACGAAAGAATCACCTCTTCCCAACATGATGAGCCAACCCACAAAAAAGCATCTGAAACCAGTGTGTTTGGCAATAGCGCGGGTTGGACCTAATGAAAGCACAGCTCTTGCAACGAAAGAATCACCTCTTCCCAACATGATGAGCCAACCCACAAAAAAACATCTGAAGCCAGTGTGTTTGGCAAAAGTGCGGCTTCGACCTAATGAAAGCACAGCTCTTGCAATGAAAGGAATCCACCTTGAAGTAATTAGAGGCAAAGTCTAGAAGCAAGCAAAGGTAGCTAAAATAACAGCAAGACGTTGGCAGAGAAAGAAGCACAACACACAAGCATTCAAGCTAGCTGTGCAGCACCCCCGGGATGCAAGGGTAGCACCCCCGGGATGCAAGGCGCACCCTCCGGGAATCGAATCCGGGTCTGGCGGGTCAAAGCCTATTCTACTGAGGCACACAGGCTTGACCTAAATGGCAAGAAAGACTTCATAGAACCAGCCACTGGGCCTGGAAGGGTTCCCGGAAATCAAAAAGACAGTGCGCAACAACCCGCTAACCTCCTTAGTTAAGCCCTTTAATTAACCCCCCTAATTCATAAAGCCCCCCCAAACCCCTCCCAACCCTTTGGCAATGGCTTCCACCTAATGAAAGCACAGCTCTTGCAACGAAAGAATCACCTCTTCCCAACATGATGAGCCAACCCACAAAAAAGCATCTGAAACCAGTGTGTTTGGCAATAGCACGGGTTGGACCTAATGAAAGCACAGCTCTTGCAACGAAAGAGTCACCTCTTCCCAGCATGATGAGCCAACCCACAAACAAATTCTGAAACCAGTGTGTTTGGCAATAGTGCGGCTTCGACCTAATGAAAGCACAGCGCTTGCAATGAAAGAGAGTCACCTCTTCCCAACATGATGAGCCCACCCACAAAAAACATCTGAAACCAGTGTTTTTGGCAATAGCGCGGCTTCGACCTAATGAAAACACAGCTCTTGCAATGAAAGAGAGCCACCTCTTCCCAACATGATGAGCCAACCACCAAAAAGCTGTTGAAACTAGTAACTAGTGTGTCTGGTAGTAGTGTGGCTTGGAACTAATGAAAGCACAGCTCTTGGAATGAAAAGAAGCCACTTCTTCCCAACATGTGAGTCAACCTCCAAAAAGCGTTCAAGATGCCCTCTTAATTTTGGTTGTGGCTTATCTGGATCCACTTGTATATGTGCATATCAAAGTAGGTCGTCCTCCTCGTCGTCGTCGTCGTCGTCGTCGTGGTCGTCGTCGTCGTGGTCGTCGTCGTCGTCGTAGTAGTAGTAGCAGTAGTAGTAGTAGTAGTAGTAGTAGTAGTAGTAATAAAAAAATATTGCCACATGTCAAAAACATATTTCTGAGGTGGATAAGGAAAGATCAGGCAATGTTGATGTAGTTGTTGAATTAATTCATTAGTTTATTGGTTGCAAATTGAAGCACGCAATCAAAAAAACTCTTCGCGGCTGGGTGGAATTTTTTAATTGGGGGGGGCATCTTTTTATTTGTGGGGGTGACCGCGCTCAAGGGGGGTAGCCTTTCTGAGCTCCCAAAAACAGCATTTTCTAATTAGATTTTAATTTGAAATCGACGATCATTTGGGGGATGATTTTTTTTTCAATTTTTGACGTCTTGAAATGAAACAAATTGACCAAAAACATTCTTGGGAGGTGGATAGGAAACATCGGGCAACGCAATGTTGATGTAGCTATTGCAAAAAAAATCTAACTAATTGCACATGAGAAAAGAATAGTGAAAAAACTCTTCGCGGCTGGGTGTTTTTTTTTATTGGGGGGAACGTCTTTTTATTTGTGGGGGTGACCGCGCTCAAGGGGGTAGCCTTTCTGAGTTCCCAAAAACAGCATTTTTTAACTAGATTTTAATTTGAAATCGATCATTTGGGGGATGATTGTTTTTTAAATTTTTGGCGTCTTGAAATGAAACAAATTGACCAAAAACATTCTTGGAGGTGGATGAGGAAACATTGGGCAACGCAATGTTGATGTAATTGTTGCCAAAAAATAGATAACGGCACATGAAGCCAGCATAGAAAAAGACTCTTCGCGGCTGGTGGGGTTTAGTAATTGTGTCAGCATGAGACGAATCAAAATAGGAATAAGATAGGAAAGGATCACTAAGTAACCCTGGAAATTGTAGCCCGAATTAAAAAGTAAAAGGGAACATAAGGGAACAATAGCAAAGTAGTGCCACCAAAAATTTGGGGATCCCGGAGGGGTATGATTAATTAGGGGGTATTTTAGTGTTATTAGTGGGGGAAAACAGCACCTAATTGACTTTAGTATTGTCCCAAAATTTCCGGAGAGAACGCGTATGATTAATTCGGGGGTTTTATTAATCCTGACTATACATTAATTTGATGTCCCCGACATATATGACGTATACAAGTATGTAGAATATGTAGAATATATAGAATATACAATCATATAACATTACATATAAAGCTATAGATATTATATATATATACACATACATAACACATCATAACACATATTTTGCTGTATTTTTTACACACCAATGACATGTCGATTGCATCCATCGAGGTTCCAGGGCATCCACGGCGGGATGGGCTGCACTTGCGCCCCTTAGCAGAGATGGGAGGGGTCAAAATTGAGTGGTAAAAAATGCTGAAAGTCATGATATAAACATACCAAATATATCCAAATATATCGGATAGTAAGGTATATCAGATGTTTTCGAAGTGGACCATTTTTTTTTGCTTACCATTCCATGTGATCCCAAGATTGGATTGTGGGCGAATAGCCTCATTTGTGGATCTGCGGGAGAAACATTAACCAAGTTTCGCACCCGTGTTTCTGCTAGTGTGGAAGAGACGCATGGCTAGTGCCTGGCACTTAAGCATTGCCTGAAGCATATGCCGGGGGCGTTGAAATTCACCAGAAATATCCAAAGATCATGTCATTTTCTTTTTGAATTTCTCAATACCAGAGCCTCAGAACCATATATTTCCTAAGCACTTGTGATTTGCGGAACTCAAGCATAGAACTGGCCAAGGAGAGGGAAAATATAGGAACTACCGTGGATTACCTTCGGAAGTTCAAGGGTTTCTGGATGGCAGTCACACCAAGAGTGTCAATTTTTTTCACCAATTTTTCTGGATCAGTTGTAAATCATTATGGTAAAAGATGAGGTATACCCCAGATGCTCCCTGGTGCTGGAATATTTACCTTCATTTGGGCAATTTTTTGGGTAAATGTAAGTAAATATTCCAGCACCATGGAGCATCTGGGATAGTCTTGAGGTTTAGCCATAATCCGAAAAATTAGCATCTAAGATTAGGTTTTACTTTTCAAAATCTCGTATAATATAGCATGTTATACTGGTATACTTTTCAAAGCCTGCACCTCTGCTGAATTTCTGTGCCACGAAAAACATTTTTACCCGTTAGATCCCAGCAATGCGGAGCCGTGACCCAGTGCCACTGAACCAACCTATCATGTCAAAACCAGGTTTTAGATGATGTTTCAAACATGAAAGAGGAAATGAATCTTAAAGTCATAGTAGAAACATGAAACACTTGCTAAGCAGTTAGTATGACTGCAACCTGTTTCAGACTGTTTAGACAAGTCATAGTCTTGACCGACCAATAAGCGGCACGCATGGAATTTCGATTTACCAACCTAAAGAGTACATTCTGACGAGCTGTCATACACATATTATATTATTCTATGATATATGTACAAACATGATATATTATATGATATGTATATCATATTTTATCACATGCATACCATACATGTGTACATATATATATGTACATATATGCATACATATTCTACATATGTCTTTCCACTACACACTATGCATACACTACATATATATATACACACATACACATATATATATATATATACATATATACACATATAGATACATATATATATATATACACATATCTACATACATATATATATACATATATACATATACATATATATATACATATAGATATATAGATATATAGATATATATATATAGATATATACATATATACATATTTACATATATACACATATGCATATATAAATATATACTTATACATATATACTTATATACATATATACGTGTATATATAAATATATATGGTGGTTTCCTAAAATAGGGGTACCCCTAAATCATCCATTCATTTAAACAGGATTTTCCATTATGAACCAGCCACAATGGGGATCCAGGAAGCCTCCATATCTTCTACATGTATTTGGTTGAATTTCCAAGGTCACCAGCAAAGCGGTGGCGTAGTAGGACGGACCGGACGGAGGGAGGGGACGGGTTTTGGACGGGTCCAGTGAAGTAAGCGGAGATGATATGATTTTCATAAATGGAGTTAATCATATATTAATATATTGTTGATAGTGGTTAATACTGTAGTGATTAATAAGTGATTAATACTGGCTAATAATGGTTCATGATGGCTAATAATCCATATGGTTAAATGGGAGATCCCCAAAATGGATGGTTCATAATAGAGAATCCCCCAAAAGTGGATATATAATAACTGGGAGTATCCCCATGACTTTGGAAATCTCCACATGTGAGCAAAGGGAAATGATACTTAGTTGGGAGTTTATTGAACATTTAAACATCTATTCAGAGATTTTTTCTTCAGGTTTTTTTTTTGAAGGGTTTATAAAATCCAATAACTCTGGATAAATTCAACCACCTGAAATCCTTCCAAATTTATCGGGGTATAACAGGGACTTAATCCATTTTAACACCAGTTTATCCAAATTTAACCAACATTTATCCAAATTTAACCAGAATTTATACAAACATAAATTTCCTGGACTTCTGCCCACAATTTCACCAAAAAACGTGGTTTTCACTTTTCACCCCAAAAATGCAATTTATGGAAATTCAAATTTATTCAATTTTACATGGAGGAACACACTTAATTTATCAGATTTCATCAGGACTTTAAGCAAAGATATATGCCCCTATTTATTTCCTGGAGAATTTTCTTTGAACTATGTATACATATATATATATATACATATATATATAAACATATATATACACACAAATATCCATTGGAGATATATGTAAAAATCCAATCAAGAATAGCCTGGTTGATTACTTATACTACCTAATGATTGGGGATTGTAAACTAACCCATAGTAGGGACATCTATCAACCAACTAGGATCATGAGAGTTGATAGGGGTTTTCTTAATGACTCAATGTCTCAAGTGGATATATGCACACATATATATATAACAACCCCGAAATAGATAGACAATTTAGAGACCTGGAAATATGACGTAAATAGTTGAACATATAATCGAAGTACGATCCTGGAAACATCAACTTCTGCATTTTTGTGGGGGTTGCGATATATATATATTATACATACATACAATCATCCTGAAGTAGATAAAAATATTTCATTTTGAAATGTTACTCCAACTTTCGCAGGCATGTTTTGAACTATCCATATTCTATATACTCCAGGATGTCTTTATGTAACCATTATATAGGGGTTACATCCCAACTTATAGAGGTAATTGCCATGGCCATAGCTACTTATAACAACTTCAAGTGGTTAGTTGTTTCACAAAATGCCTCGGTAATGATTCCATTTCATCATTTCTACTCAGGATATTGCAATATGAGATTTCAAAATGACAACCCAAGTTTTTCGTGAACTATTGGAACTAACATGAACTAACTATTTATTACGATTTGGAGAGGTGAACCTGGGATTGCTGGGAATCTGTCAACAAGTTTTGTTGTGGCTCCATCCCAGGGGATGGTTCCCACCCTGAAAAATGTGTTTTTTTAGTGGGTGAAATCCTCAGTTTCGATGATTTTTGGGATGGATTGAACCTACGGATGGGTCGGCAGTACGGCTGTCTCGGCATGATTGATTATACTGTTTTCTTGCCTCTTTGTGTGATCATATGATTCTTGGAGGTTTATTTTATGACTAATTTCCGAGAGACCAAAGTCCGGTTCATGTATTGCTGACCATTGTGATACTCCAATCCTGAACCAGTCCTTCAGTGTAACTCTTCATCAGGGATTGCATGAGTTCAGATCTAGCTTTGAGATATATCCATCTCCCAACATCTCCTAGCCCTACTTGCAGATTTTGCAGGAGTCGGGGTACTCTTCAGCACTCTCCTTTTTCCCGAATTCAGATTGGAGCAGAGGCTTCAGTCTATTTTCGTTTGCACGTTGCCACTGTCGTTAAATCATCGGTGGGAAACTGCAAAGCTTGGAGCCCCGCTCCGGGAGAGATGTCTAGGATCTCCGGAAGATTCAGAAGCGTTGTATGACATGTTTGCTCGCTGGTTTCAACTGGTTTCAACTTTTCGTGTGTCAGAATGACATACGGTTGTCATCTCGCTTGAACCTCGACTTGCAATGGGGTCATTACGCCGGATGAGACTCTTCCATGGCGAAAGGCCTTCCGGTCGCTTTTCCAAGCCCCTGCTTGAAGCTTGTCGATCAAGTGCAGATCTAGTAGTCTAGCTATTTGCGAACTTTTGATAGACAGATTAAATTTCTGCGCCGCGCAATGCTACCTCTTTCAAACCACAGGAATATCTCCTTTCAGATCTTCTAAGTCATGTTGAAGCATCCATGTCCAGAACGGGTCTAGTTTGCCGGTGCTGGAGCCGCAAGCAGCCGATTTGCCGCTCTTGTTCGTTCTGCTCCAAACGGCCCACGGTGGCGGCTAAGCGAAAGGGCAAGCCAATACCGCGGGGCGGAGCGCATCACTACAGCATCTAGTGCTCGCAGTGAACCAGTGGAAAAATATCGGAAAGGCTTGCCATGGCTTGTGTCCTTAAATGGTCCATGATTCAGGTATGTCCAAGAATATCACCATCATGCCGTCATCACAGCATTTTCAGATGTTGAAACCTTGCTGTAGGAAGATGACCCTTTTTTGGCGAAATCATGATGTGAAAGCCAGAGTTCTCTCAAGCATTTGTAGCTTATCTTGGCTTCGTGGGTGGTTTTAACATGTTTTAACTATTGGCTATTTGGGTTTTGAATTGTGATGGGTTGAAAATGGTTGAAACCACCTTCAGCTGGTATTTGTTGGTATTTCGTTCATACTATGTCAATGTGAAGGGGTTACATACTACATAAATACATGTATATATATATATACACCAGTAGTACCGCACAAGGCTGTGGCGGAAGTTTCAAAAATAGGAAGCCTATAGGAGAGGTTGGTTGTTGTGACTCACGGATGGCAGAGCGAATCCACTGATGGACCGACAGGTGGTTGGAGCTGTGTTTTTTGGAGTGGTTGCAATGGTTGCAGTGGTCACCTGGTCGGTCACCTCACCCACAACTGCTGGATGTAGTGTGGTGTAGTGCAGTTGTAGTTGTAGTTGCAGTCGTAGCTGTAGTTGTAGTGTAGTGGAGCTGTAGCTGTAATGTAGTGTGATTAGTGTATTTGCAAGTGCAGTTGCAGTTGTAGTCGTGGTGTGGTGTAATTAGTGTAGTGTAGTGCAGCGTAATGTCGTGTAGTGTTGTATAGTGTAGTGTGGTATATTGAAGTCTTGTAGTTGTAGTGTAGTGCAGTGTAATTAGTGTATTGTAGTGTAGTATAATGTAGTGTAGTGTAGTGTAGTATGTGTAGTGTAGTATTTGCAGTGCAGTGTAGTGTAGTGTAGTGCAGTGTAGTGCAGTGCAGTGTAGTGCAGTGTAGTGTAGTATGTGTAGTGTAGTGTAGTGTAGTGTAGTGTAGTGTAGTGTAGTGTAGTGTAGTGTAGTGTAGTGTAGTGTAGTGTAATGTTGTGGTAGTTGTAGCAGTAGTTGCAATTGCATCTGCAGTTGTAGTTGTAGTGTAATGCAATGTAATCAGTGTAGCGTAGTGTTGTGTAATGTAGTGTGGTTGTAGTTGTAGTTGTAATTGTAGTTGTAGTGTGCTGCAGTGTAATTAGTGTCGTGTAGTGTAGTTGCAATTGTAGTTGTCGTTGTGGTAGTAATGGTTGTTGTAGTTGTTAGTGTAATTGGTGTGGTGCAGCGCAAGTAGATGTAATGAGATGTAATGAGATGTAATGAGTGTAGTGCAGTGTAATTAGTGTAGTGTAATGGTAGCGTAGTATATTTGTATTTGTAGTTGTAGCAGTAGTGTAGTGTAGTGGTAGTTGTAGTTGTAGTTGTTGTAGTTGTAGTTGTAATTGCTATCTGTCTATCTACCTATCTGTCTGTCTGTCTGTCTGTCTGTCTGCTGTCTAACTGTAAGCTTGAAAACGCAGCAATTCTGCG
>Ga0126342_10023375_pt1 | contig 10119 bp, 10 predicted proteins | sample Cyp1metagenome_FD_92528 | JGI IMG/M metagenome (GOLD analysis project Ga0126342, IMG submission 92528) | Coral microbial communities from Lord Howe Island, Old Settlement Bay, Australia - Cyphastrea 1 metagenome | ecosystem: Host-associated > Invertebrates > Cnidaria > Coral ... | reverse complement strand
TTTATGCGCCAGTGCATAGCCATCAAGGTGAAAACCGGTCCCTCCCTATCAATTGGGATTGGGCCGATACAAAAGGAAGGTGAAGCTGGCACCTGAACAAGTTGCGTGGAGCGAAACTCACACACTTGAAACCTTGAAACTTGACTGTCAAGGCAGAACCTGCAAGCTGGTAGGTGTCCCTTTTTTGCAGCATGTGCTGTGTTGTTTGTTTCTCTTTCGAGTCCCAAGACACTTCATGACAACACCTATTGGTTGGTGGCTTCAACTGGTAACCATGGCCAGGAGCAAGTGCGACAACAAGTGCATACACTTACACAGAAGCATCAAGCGAATCTGGAGTACCTTGGGATTCGACATGAGGATGGATTAGCATGATTTTCAATCTGAATGAGGTGAGGAGGATTCAGAACATTCAGAACATTCATCTACTGTATTTTGATGCCACCAGGACATTTTACATCGGTTGCGCAGACAGGTTTGTTTTGCCATGAGAGGGAACGGCCAAACATGGGTCCCTGGATCTTCTGCCAATTGAGCAACATAAATAACTAGCATTCGATATGGATATATAGCATATTTGCCATAAGTTAATATATAATAAGTTAATAAGTTTAAAACCTCATTTAACCATCCAGTAAACTTATATGGAAAATCAATCACCATTGTATATTGAGAGGTACTGTACATAATCAAAAACAAAACTCTTTTCCATAGCTATGTAAGTCCACAAGAATGTACTTAGTTTTATAAACCAACTTAGCCAACTATGTGGTATCACGGTGTATCCACATGGTTGGCCGAGCACATCTGTCATGGCGGAGGTTGAAACACGACAGGGTAAATGTGATGTGTTTCCAGTTCGTGTCATTGGTGTTTTTCCATTTAGTTGATGTGCTGCCAATTCTCTTGCTCATAGATGCACTTAACTTTTTCAGTTTCCTCCTCAAGCACTCCCGGAACGATCCAACTGAAGCCAGCATATCAAGGTAAACGGGTGTGGCGTTGGCCTCCAACTGGGATATATCATATTATATTATATATATATATATATTCATATATCATGGATTATATTGGATGATCTGTTTATATATTTTATATTTATATGTCAATATATTTTGATATATTTTATCCACACGTGGCTTTCTGGAAAATCCTCGAATTTAAATCTTAAATGAGGATTTTCCAGCAAGCCACGTTTGAGGACATTGGCGAGACCTGAGGTACTTACGCGCCAAGAACGATCAGTGCAAGAGGCGAAATCGCGCTGTTCGCTTTTCGCCTTGAATTGGGAGTTACTGGGGAAACTTTGGTCAATGTTACAATGTTGTGTTTACAACTTACCTGGATTTGCTGAAGATGGTTTTTCATTTTCCCAATGGGATATCCACTACTTGGGGAAGATATGTGTATATATACATATATATTAATTGGGATATGTTCCCCAATAATAATGATATGTATATATATATATACATATCTTCCCCAAGTAGTGGATATCCCTTAAGTAGTATTAATGGGACATCCAATGGACACATGTCTTTATTATTTTCTGAGGGATTCCTCAGCAAATCCCAGCTTTATGTTGAACCAACTAAGACAAAACGCAGGGTACCCAGGTACCTAACATCAAACCTACGCATTTATCGGTGTCATGTATTAGCGCATGTGTTTGTATTTGTATTAATATACATGTACAGCTGAGATATGTTGCTGCTTTTTCCCTAGTTGGTTTGGACGCTAAACTCTGAACCTTTGGGGTATTTAGATGATCTGCACCCAGTTGGTATATTCTGGTGTGCCACTTGCCGAACACTTCCAAGTCAAATGCCAAATACCCAAGATTTGGCTGGGTGGGTTGAAACATGTGACATGTTCCATCCCTACTTCAAGGAAAAACACAAACGTCACAAAAACAAAAACAAAAATTAACATTGATTCAGATGATGATGTTTCTTTGCTATAATGTCCCACAGAAAGTTCATGTAATGGGATTGTAACATGTCATTCCAATGACTTGATCGTTGGATAAGTTGCCACTTCGCCTACTGAAAGTCATGTCGGTAAGTTCACCATGGGGAACGTGGTGAACTTAGGCCAAAATCATCTTCAATCCATGTCGAAAATCACCTATCCCCACCAGAATCCCCCATTTTCCCACCAGCAACTGGTGATTTCACACCACGAGTTCCTTGCTAGGCAAGCCCATGCCTCCATTGACCAGGCCTCTGAATCCGATTTGGGGATCAGGAGAGTCATTGGAATCATTTGCAACCTGGCATTTTTCGATGTAAATGGAGAATATGAACGTTAGATCATGTTAGATCTATATTGGAAAACATTTGGACAACCATTACCATTCTTCATTTGGATATGCATGGGGAATTTTCCACTGCTCCAGCAGATTACTGGAGGTATTGGCACTTTGACTGCGGGTCACTTCCTACTTTTTCGCTTGCAGACCCTTTGCAAATGTTGTCATCGTTTGAAAAAGCGTGGCTCGTATTTACGAACACAGAACATCGTTTGTTGTCCCCTAGCCACCCAGGCAGAGGTGTTTCTCGCTTAAATACTCCAAGTTCTGATGTTAGTATCAGCAGTTTCATCAGGTTTCCAAAACATCGACCATCGACCATCAATGACTTACCCATCGTTGATGCTGCGTTCAGGCATTGCAACTCCTGACAAAACTTCTGATAAATCAGTGGATGTAAACGGTCTGAAACCTAGCTATGGATACTATACTGTATTATATATATATATATATATATCCGTATTATAGATATATATGGACATGTGATATGGATATATCCTCAACAAACAGAAGTGCACGCGATAATGCATATGTCTTGCAGTTGTCCTTCGTTTCCGTATCCATTTAACTATATACATGAATTACTCAGTATTAATTGATCTATGATGTGATGCCTGATGATTGCTTCATGTATTTGTCGAGTATGTTTTTGTTTATCTACAGTACTAGCGTTGAGCTGGAGGATTCAAATTACCATCCGTTCATAAAACATGGCTTGCAGAAAAACATGCCATTTAGATCCATTTAGTTCCGTGGTTTTCCCGAACTAAAACTCCATCGCTATGTCAACCTCCATTTTTGATGGGGATTGTTTCCAGCCAGCCATGTTTGATTACCCAATTGCTGGTTATCTAGTTCCCATTCATATCCCATTAAGATCCCATTGATATTCCATGTGTATCCCATTAAATCCCTATTCGTTGATGGCTAAAATCCGTTTCAAATACCATTAAATAATGTTACATCGTACTAAATCCCGATAAATCCCATTAAATCCCATCAATATCCCCACTCATAAGATCTACAGTAATAAGATGTAATAAGCCACTAAGATGCCCATTCGTTGATGGCTAAAGGTATCGCCAGTTGCCAGGAGCTGGTGAAGCAAGAGATGGAAGTGGATCGCCGCCACGACGAGCAGCTGCTCGCTCTGCAACAGGCGGCGCAGCTGGGGGGAGAACGTGGGGGGTTCCCAAGTGATTTCCAGAAGAAGTTGAAGGATTAAGGTTTCCAGTGATTTCCCAAGTGATTTCCCAAGTGATTTTTTTTTACAAATAAACATCATGTTCAATATTTAATATTAATGTGTGTCTGCTTTTTCCATTGTTTAAAAAAGGTATGGTGTTTCCAAGCCACTCATTGATGAAGGGTGGTTAAATCCATGTTAATTGATTACTTTCGGGCTATACTCATGAGGGAATATATGCTAATCAGCTATATATATACATATAGATAAGTATAACGTATAGATTTCAGTTCTTGGCTTTCCAGCCGTAAAAAGACACGTGAGCAAAGCCAACAAACTGGTTTGTTCAAACACAATATTGCAACGATTGTTGTTCAGTTGAAGGGGGAGAAAGCAGCAAGCAATGGCACTCAAGCCAAATAAGGCCAATGTTTGTTGGTAAAGGATTACCAGTTGTTTTTTTTTCTTTCTGAGGTGGTATGCCTATGTTAGTTTATTTCACATCACTTTCTGTTGGTCCAATTATCATAGTTGCTCTTTAAACAATAAAATGTTGTCGATTCACATTCCCATGTCAAAGAGCCGGGAAATCCATGGATGTCCTCATTGTTGTCAGAATTGTCATCGTTCAAAACCAAAGTGTGTAATTATTTCATACATGTACCTTTCTCCATCAACAACTACTGTATGAGTATTAACCAAGTAAATCTGCATCTGCATATTGTGGTTTTAATTCATTTCATTGGGTATTGGTCAAAAACCCTGGTAGCTTGGTGAACTATTCCCATTATCTTCCCGTGAGTCCATGAACTGTTGCTTCACCTGCCTAACCTTCCCATTTATGTTTGTTCAATTCCCTTCCCTCTCTGATACTCGAAATGTGTTCCCCGTTCCATCCACTGGTTAATCATGAGTTTTCCATATATACACAATTTTCAGACACACCCAACATGCTCAGATCGTAATTTCTGGACTATGATGCAGTGCAAAAAGCTTGTAAAACCATAGACAAAAAATAAGGTGAACCAGGTCAGAGCACATGTTTACTATTTATACATACATACCAGTGTGTAATGCTCCTATTATGTATATAATTTAATCAAATAATCAATGGCCATTTCAGGAACCTAAATTGGAGGTACCTACTATATATAAGGCATGTAAGGGCGAAATTTCAGGGACTTTCTCCAGAAAATATGGCCATGCCCATATGCCCATGCCATAAACAATTCTCAATTTGGGGATGGTTGAAATCCCCATAAAAAAAATATGGTGACTTGGGGGTGGCTTCTGGCATGGGGTGAACCCCACATTTATACTGTAGCTCAACGGGTTTTCTTGATCACCTTGGCCCTGCTCAAGGCGGCCATGCGTTTCTCGGCGACAACCTGGCAACAGCTAAAGAAATCAAACTTAGACTTGCCCTTGAAAAGATAGAAAAGGTTCAATTGATGATGATTTTGAGATTGGAATTTACTTTTCGGCCTTTTTAATCGCGGTTGTGAAGTAACATGATTTTTCAGTAACAACACTAAGATTCGACCAACAGAAAATGTGGTTTGTCAATATTTTTTTCACCACTATGAATGGTGAACAGTTGATTTTTGTTGATGAGTTTTGAACCATTATGACATTTCAGTGACATGTCCCTTCAATCAACGAGTAAAATAAAAGGGTTGGATGGCGTAGGCGGGTGACCATTGACACGAGTACTGTATATCAATGATTTAGGATCGCCCATTGCGATTCCACCTAGAGCAAGTTGATGATCTATTTTTTTGGCGATCTATTTTATTGGTGAGGAATCTGATAATCTTATTTTATACATATTATCCAACTGTTGAAGAACATGTCGTCAAAGAGTTGAGCCAAACAAACGATATTTGGGGACCATATCCCGCTTGATATAGACGTGGACCTTACATAGACCCGTGAATGTAGTGTGCAGATCATAGCTAGCTGCTATGAAGTATGTTGGTAGCTCCAATTTAAGCATTATACCTGAAATATCTTGAAATGTCCCCTGATCGAATCCCACTCCTCTTGTTCATTCAAGGAACCCATAAATCCTGTTTTTGACATTGGCAGGCTTCGGCATGGTTTACTGCTGATCCCTGGATAAAAACAGAAACATAGAAACATCATTATATATATATGATAGATTGATACACAACAGTTTATCTATGATATATATATATATACACTATATTAAATCACATATAATTGACAGAAACAGACCAAGACCAAGCGACCAAGCCAATGTTGGCAGCCATTCAGCCAATGTGAGGACGCAAGTTCAACATCTCCAAAGAAGCTGGCGAGCTCACCCTCCAGTACCAGACCAGAGAGACACAGGTGACACTTACGCGAAAAGCAGGGCGTTGGTGAACGGCTGGTGCTGGGTAAATCATCTATGTGTCTTCAATGGGTCATTAAGGAATATGATATAATATGGGTAAATCTGATATCTACTTAAAATCACATGGTAACATGGGTAAAAAAAAATCATTTGCAACCATACATCTGATCCCAGCTCATTTTGCTGCATACCATTTCATGCCTATAAGTCTATTTGTTGGGAAACCAAGTAGGTCACAGGTGTTCAAGATAAAACTGGAGAGTATGTGTTGTTTTTCTGTGAAATGCTCGGCACATTTGCGACACGATTTAAGAACATTAGTTTTCAGATAAGTAGCAGATGCATGATGATGTAGGTACTGTTGATCTATAAATACACGTGCTGTTGTTTGAAACTGGCGTACCCCAGAATTCCGTAGTTCTTGTGTTCCATTAAAATAGCTATTTTGGGGGGCATACTGGTCGCCATCTTCATGAGATTACCAGATCCAGATCGCAACACAGCCAGTTTCGCCGTAGGAGAAACTCCAAATGCTGAACTACGTGCCTTGGCTAGACCTTCAAATGTGTGACCCAGCTTCCTTTTTTGAAATGTTAAGTATGGAAAAGTATGGCTATTGACCAGACACTGACTACGGTTATTTTATGACACGTGGTATCATAATGGTTGTCAAAATGTTATTTACCCAGTTTAGAGGGGGTTGTTTACTCAAAGAAATATATGACATAGATTAAGCACTTGCTACTACCCGGGATTCACATCAATCCCGGCAGGCCGCAGTCAGCTTCCCAGTGAATTGCACCGCACCTGAAGTCCAGTTTTTTCATTGTCCATTGTCTTTCGAAACACATCTCTTTATAATTCACCGAGTACAGTAAATCAATGTAAATCATCTCTAGATAGCTATAAGATGCTATAAGTAGATCATCAAATGGGTCATTTTATTGTTTTGATAGTTCATTCAACATAGTTTTGAAAGGCCCATTTATAGTTGATGTACCTATTTTACTTATTATAAATGGGTGATGTTCCATAGCTACGCAACTGAAATGTCGGGATGGTACTACTGTTTCACACGTTTTTCGAGGAGCTGCACCGGAAATACTTCGATGCACAAGTGGGACAAGCCAACTTCAAGCAGGTGAACAAATGGGGTTGGCCCATGCTTCGAGTCCAAAAATGGGATGAGAAAAGATGGGCTGAGACACCCAGGATGTGTTGATATGTGTACAAATTCTTGGGTAAGTTGAGGAGGATATTAATGGATATTATAGGATCATAAAAGCTGTGGTGAAACACCCCATGTTCTCGAGAGATAGAGTTTGTTTATGGTTTTTTGTTGCAGCTGATCCAACTGGAATTATGGGATGGGTGTTGAACAGTCCCAGTGGATCCCAGTGGCTGTATACTTTAACGACCTATGGCTACATTTGATATACAGCAAACTCCCCAAAAAAGGCTTTGAACATCTTTGAACACTAAATGTCCAATAGAATTTGCTACTATTCCACAATAAACAATGATAAATTCAACTAACACCACTTTTCTCTGGGTTGCTTTGTCCCCCCCAGAGATCACGCAGGTGGCTCCATCCTTGCCGGAGCCACCACCGGCGACCGCTTCCCCGGTTAACGGCCGTGGCAACGCTGTGCAGCGGCCTGGGACGCTCTTCTTGGCGGTGCAGGCGGGGTGGAGGGGTGGGGTGGGGTGATATTTATGATATTTATGGGTAAATCTATTGATGATGTATAATTATACCAAATATCATGGGTAAATCTATACCAGAATCTACATATACCATTGATTTACCCTCTGGTTATTTAATATAGCCATGGAAAATAGCAATTTATAGTGAATTTACCCATTAAAAATTGTGATTTTCCATAGTTATGTTAGTTTACCAGAGGGTACCATCTGGTTATTTAACATAGCCATGGAATAGATGGCCCATGAAAATAGATGGGTCAGCTATTTGAAATGGTGATTTTCTATGTTAAATAACCAGAGGGTATAGATGGTGGGATGATATATGGTGGGTATCCATATGATATTGGTGAATAGATCTGGTACAATTTGGAATTGATATTGATGAATATATGGCTATTCACATCTATATATCTATCTATATGGGTATGGGTCAATACCTATAGATACATTTTTAGTGGGATGAACATCCATTTACCAGCTATTTTGATGTTCACCAGGGGTACCAGGGTTTTGACACACTGCCATATATCTATCTATATCTATCTAATGTGGAAAAAAACATGTCATACACCATCCATGACTGGGAATGATAAACATATACCACCTATAAAAATGGTGATGGCTGGGGGATGGTAAACATGACATTGTTTTATCCACATTACATGGTATCTGAATGGAGGTTAGCCAGGAACGTTCGCCAGGAAATTCATGGCTGGGATTTCAGCCGATCGGCGGAATCCCTATGAATTGCTGGAACTTTTTGTGGCAGAAACGGTGACTTACAGTAACCAACAACAATGGCTGGTTGGTGGTTTCAAACATGTTTTGTTTTTCCATATGCTGGGCATAATCATCCCAACTGATTTTCATATTTTTCAGAGGGGTTGAAACCACCAACAACAATGGTGTTAACTGGGATTCTATTCGGTGATTTAACCAAGAAACATGGGATTTGAATGGAATGTGATTGGAAATCTTTGGAAATTTCCTGGGGACATATCCATGAGCAATCGGGTTGTTTAATCAATAGTAGTGATGTTTTAACCATCGTTGCTAATATAATGGCGATATTTCATTGGGATTTCTACTATACTGATACGAAGAATTATATATGATTCTTGGGTTTTCTGAAAGTAGGAGATACCCGCAAATGGCAATGTCATATCTCTTTACACATGGGCCGCTACGCAGGTTTCTCTGAATACAGGGTATCCTCAAATATCAGCATGTTCCCATATTTTCAATTATTTTCATATGTTCATTTTCCTATGTTTTCCCATAATTTTCCCATATTTTTCCATCTTTTCCTCGTTAGATAGCCAATTTTGGGGTATCCAACCCATGGCAACCATTGGCAACCCATGTCCCTCAGGCTGCTTATAACCTGACCAACAAAGACACGGGTCTGCTTGGCGACGTTTCGGATCCCTATGTGGTGGTGCGCTTGGGCAACCAGGTGCGGGACCTTTTTTTTGGGACTTTAGAGTTGTGGTATTTTGGGATTCATGATTTTTTTTGTAGATTGATGTGGTAAAATGGAGTAATGATGCAATCTATGGCATCTCAAACGTACCCAAAGAATCCCAAAGACATGGTAATGGCCCATTTTGGGAATTTGGGATGTAAACCCAATAACAAACCAGACATGGACTATAAATGTTTTTTTTGGTTGAAATTATTTAATTATATAAAATTACTGGGATTGCCATCCGCACGACAAACATTTTCCAACCAACCCTGCCATGAGTGGTTGGGAGAGTAACCTGCCATGGTGACTTTCAGGGTCAAAAGTCACGATTGTCTCCGGACGAAATTGGGTGTTTCATCAACATGAATAGATATGATATGACAATTGGATTTTTACTTTGACTCTATGACTCTATATATATATATAGTTAATATTAGCACAACATAATATTATATATATATATATATTATGTACATATACATATATATATATATATATATATATACATGCATTGCCCCCTCCAATGACATCATGTTCACAACTTGGTCACACGTTGTCTTAATGATTCAATATCCGATGTATTTATACAATATAATCATATAATATAAGACGTATTTATTATACCTGTATATAAGAACTGTGCATATATATGTTGAATTCAGCTTGTGTGAGCACCTCTCACCTGTGCCAGTTGTCGCATGACCGCAGGGACTCTATCTCCGCTCGAGATCAAAAGAAGCCCGATTGCCTGGTGCATAGGAATGCACAGGTGTTGGTAGGTCAGCCACCAGTTTTAACACTGGTAGCGGAGCCTCCCACGGGAGGCTCCCCTAGGATAGGATTCCTAGGTGACTTGTGTGAGCGCCATGGCTGGTGCATCGCTGCCGTCTGACCCAGTGTCAGCCAAAATTTTCTCTGGCGAGAATGAGGATCCACTGGAGTATAAGAGATGGAAAACATGGGTCTCCAACAAGTTGATGACACTGGATTCAAAAGTTCCCAAAGAGGCTCGTGGAGCTTACGTATACACCCTGCTGGCCGGTAAGGCCCTCGACTGCATAGAACACTTGGATCCTAGCGAGTATCAG
>Ga0126342_10023374_pt1 | contig 10119 bp, 8 predicted proteins | sample Cyp1metagenome_FD_92528 | JGI IMG/M metagenome (GOLD analysis project Ga0126342, IMG submission 92528) | Coral microbial communities from Lord Howe Island, Old Settlement Bay, Australia - Cyphastrea 1 metagenome | ecosystem: Host-associated > Invertebrates > Cnidaria > Coral ... | reverse complement strand
TCTCTATCTATCTCTATCTATCTCTATCTATCTCTATCTATCTCTATCTATCTCTATCTATCTCTATCTATCTATCTACCTACCTATCTATCTATCTGTCTGTCTGTCTGTCTGTCTGTCTATCTAATCTATCTATCTATCTAATCTAATCTATCTATCTATCTATCTATCTATATATATATATATACACATACATACTCTATGAATCTATGAATCTGTGAACATATCTATCATAGAAATTGATTCTAAACAATTTAGATGGACCATGATTGAAGCAGTTCTGCCAGTTCTTTTGCGCCAGGTACACAAAGCGTGAGCTCATGGACTTGAAGACTACTGAAGGTTCCAATGCTGCATGCTTAGTTTAGTATTAGTTTTCACATGTTTTCACACAACGCAGAGAGCCCTTTGGTTTGAACCTTCCATGAGGGAACATGTCTCTGAGGAGAAGCCTCCGCAATTCGACCCAACCATTGACCAGGCGCCGTGCCAGCAGTGGCGCAATCCGTGCGCAATCGGAAGCCCGGGGTCACCGTGGTCACCGGAGTAACGAAACGTCCCGACAGGAGGTGCCCAACAGCTTCTTGAGCACAAAGCGTGACAAGGACCGAAGTGGGAAAAACGACGATTTTGACACACTTTTCAAAAGAAATAACACATCGCTTTGATGCGCCAGTTCCAATGCACAAAGTGTCGCAACACATGCGAAACACAAGAGCACAGCGTCAACAAAGAAGAGAAAAAGTCACCTGGAACCCTCAGTTACATTGCACCCGCAGTTCGGGACAGATTCCACGGCAAAGCGACGACGCCCGCAACCGTCACGCACGCGAGCCAACTTTTCTCCGCAACGGAACCTCCGTTTACCCGAAAAAACGCAATGTTGCGTGCAAATCCTAACATTCAAATCGCATCCATGATGTAGCAGTTCCAATGGGATCTGCCAACAGCGACTTGCAAACCACAATCAGGATCGTAACTTCTCTGCTCTACCCTACTCTTCTCTACTCTACTCTCCTCTTCTCTACTCTGCTCTACTTCTACCTCTGCCCTTCTTTTCTTATACCTCTCCTCTACCTCTAGTCTGCCTCCACTACCTCTACCCTACCTCTTCTGGACACAATGGTCTCTGGGATCTATGGAGTATGTACGCACATGCCAACTGGACACAATGATCTCTGGGCTAGTGAGAATGTGGCTTCATGATCTCTTAAGGCACATGCCAACTGGACACAATGATCTCTGGGCTCGTGAGAATGTGACATCATGATCTTTTAAGGCACATGCCACTTGGACACAATGATCTTTGGGCTAGTGAGAATGTGAAAGTCCGTGACTCGGAGTTTCCTCCATGAAACGTCCTGTGATGATACCATGACCACATTTTCAAAAGCGATGAAAACATGGCACCAAAAGCAGCACAACAATCAAAGTGGAAAAGGACCCAGTGTACACTGGAGCTGCAGATTTGTAGCCATACCGCAACGAAGGTGGAAGTGTTTCAAGACAGCTGAATCACTGGTGGGTCATGACTTCTCCTTCGTTGTTCTTGCCATGTCTTGCAATGGATCTTGCAATTTGTCACTCTTTGCTCGCACGCAAAATTTTGTTTTTCCATTTAGATCCCCCTTGATACTGTTACGTCCAGACACTTTTCACGAAAACTAGGTTCTGCTAGCTGAAGCCCCTCTTGCTTTAGCAAGGTATTGGGCGAGGGCTGGAATCTTCAATCACATGAAATTTCATAGTTAACTGCCCCCCATTGGCTGGTTTTCAAACAGTTTGGCCGTGGCTCAATCCTTTCCGGGGACACCGTCGGCATGTGGCCACCGGTAGCAACATCCAAAGCTGCCAAGTTTTCGTTCCTTACCCCTGGACCTCAAGTTTGCTTGGAGGACGAAGAAGACAGGCGCCCACGACGTCGCGGGGAACGAAGCGAACGAGGCGAACGAGGTGAACGAGGTGAACGAGGCGAACGAGGTGAACGAGGTGAACGAGGTGAACGAGGAGACCGTGGAGACCGCGGAGACCGCGGTGATCGCGGAGACCGCGGAGACCGCGGTGATCGCGGTGATCGTGAGAGAGCAGACCGTGGTGACAGAGGCTATGTGAGAAAACAAACATATCTGGGTCAACCAGAATCTAGGAACCACTTCGAGTTTTGCTTGTGACATTTTTAAGATTCGTGGTGGCCAAAAAGACTAGACTCAGATTTAGAAGTCTTTCTGTGAGGCCGCAGGTACGACGAATACGAGCAAGAGGACTCCATCTTGAAAGAATTTCATCATTGACAGATCTGTCAGAACGATTCAGATATTGAGAGATAAACTGAAAGAACAACCAGATAAATTCAAACCATAGAGTCATGGGAAACTCTTGTAACTGCTGCTCCCAAAGACTGGTGATTGGACCTATAGTCGATAGGAGTGGCATGAAATCACGTGAATGCACTTCCTGCAAATGTCTCAACTACTCGTAAGACTTGCAAACCTGCTGCATTTTTTCTGCGTTTGCAATGTCCAGGATTTCCCAAGTGATATTCAAAGATGTCAGTCATTGAAAAACACATAAAACACCACTGTGATATTGCATGTTGTTTGGCAAAAAATAGCTCGGCACTTTCTGCCTTCTATCATGAAAACAATGGAACCTACTGAAGACCAGCAAACACCACTTCATGGCTTCATGGGAGGAGTGGCAGTGGCGGGGACGCTACGAGAAAGATGCAAGGCTTTGATCATTTTGAGTCATTTTGATCCGAGATTCTGTGAGGAACATCCAAATCATCATCAAATCATCCAATGTGGCTGTGCTGCACAGGTGGGGCGGCAATAAATGGACCGCCTATGGAGAACAGGAGCGGCGCGGCGCGGGCGCTTGTGAAGTGTCTGTTGTGTCGTTTGGCATCGAGGAGGATCCTGAGAATGATTGGAAAGGGGTGGATGTCCTCAGAGTGGCCATGGCCAGGCTGCTTGATCTTCGTTTTGAAATCTTACCAATCAAGAAGCTTTGCAAATTTGATTTTGCCAATAAGGAAGACGTGGAGTGGGATATGCCAGTGGGAAAATCCGACGGCAGTCAGGGCCTCTGGGCCTCTGGGCCTCTGGGCCTCTAGACATGTCGGCTGTTGATCTTGTTGACAATTCAGGACTGCTTTTGCTTCAGCTGGGGCACTCCCATCAGTGTCCCGCCCAGGCTTGGAGGATTGCACTCTTGGTGACATCCGCAAGGCAAAGCCAGCTGAACTCTTTTTGCCATGCACCCCATTGGCTGTATCAAGTTAACAGGCCAAGGTGTTGAGTATGTTTAGATGTGTGGTATCCTTCCATATCCTTCCACATTTCATAATATGGACCTATTTGACATGTAGCTCAATCAATCTATAAGTCTAGCATTAAGGCTTTGAAAGCTGAATCTTCTTGTTCGTGTCGGACCGCGTCGTGTTTTGTCCCGTAAAAACCCATTGCAGTTCGACCAAGCAGCACACATGCTGAATGGACCCTCCGGTGCAGAGCTTGGATGCAATTCTCGGATACTACCGATGCATAGTTCACATAGTAGTTCACCAGTAGTATGTATAGGTGACATAATATGATATATATATAATATGTATCTATGTTATGCCATGTCATGCCATGTCATGTTGTGTCATGGTATGTTATGTCGTGTCACGGGATGTTTTTTGTTGTGTTACGTGGTAATTTTGGCAAAAATCGGAAAGTCCTCAGCAGTGCCAAGGCGAACCCAAGGGTATCACAGAGGAGGCACTGGCTGCTGAGAGCATCACCATCTGTTGAGATGGCAGTGGGTCAAATAGCTGGTACCCCTGGTGAACATCAAAATAGCTGGTAAATGGATGTTCACCCCACTAAAAATGGTATTAATAGGTATTGATCCATACCCAGATGCTTGGTGAGCCCGCGATGAAAGTTGTCAGGCTCACGTCCCTCGCTTCAATTTCAACGAAGGGTTGGCGGAGGACAACTTCAGTAACTTCATGATTTGTGAATTCCATGCATCTGTGCAGTCTCATGATCATGATGATCATGATGATCATGATGATCATGATGATCATGATGATCATGATGATCATGATGATCATCATGATCATCATGATGGCTGATGGCTACAGAAGCAGGAGCACAGAAGCAAAGCCTGGAACAAATGGGTTTCAAAACCAGAGCCACGCGACGAGGCATGGCTCGACTGTGACACAGACCGACACAGACTGCAACGTCCGAGTGAGCCGCGCAGCCTTGTTTCGAGGAAAAGGTGGACGAGGACGAGGTTGAAAAGGCACCCGTAGTTACAGCACCAGCACCTGTTGTTGCGCCTGCGCAGATGCCTCAATGAAATGAAGCTGAAAGAGTTTTCATGAACGTGAATGAAAGACTGGCGATGATGGCATATCGCCATCCAATGCCATACACACACAGACATCTCTATATATATATATATTGGCAATATATCTTTTCTCTGAGAATGGCCTGAGGCTTGCTCCAAAGTTGGCAGGGCCAAGCGCCGAAAGGCCGTTCTTTGTGACATTTTTCGTGACTGCAGGCCATGTCTGGCCGTTGAAACATGGCCTGCCTGTCAGGCCACAGCCGGTGGCACCAGGTGTCCTGGGCAATGGCGGCAATGGCAGCCAGGTGAGCCAGGTGGGAATGGATCCTGCCAAGAACGCTCATGCCTTACCGTACCTCCTGGAAAAACAGGTCCCGTTTTCGAGTCGACATATTGCCTGATGTTGATGCTGTTGTAAATAGTGACTGCTGATGTTTGTGCGATTTGAATCGATTTGATACATAAAATACGACCTTTTGGAACGTGCTCAGCATGCTCAGCATGCTCAGCATGCTCAGCATGCTCGTTTGCGCTAAGGCTTCGCACATGTGTGTCCCTCAGGAGAAACTCAGCTCCTAACAGGTCACCTTTTTTGTTCGCAATGAGGAAACCCCAACCGCCACAGCACAATGCAAGGAGCTTAGACGCCTTAGATATGCTTAGACAGCAGAATTTGAAACGGCTGTAGTGTGGCTCCGGGTGTTTTGTGGCGGGCCGAATTCTGAGGCCTACCAATGGGCAGAGCAGGTCTTCTGACGGTCTTGTGGGTCATGTTCGACTCAGCAAACAAGAACAATTATATATATATATATATATATAATTATATAATTATATAATTATATAATTATATAATTATATAACTATATATGTAATTACATATAATTTTATTCACTGTTTCTCGTTATTTCTCTTTGAGGGTTCACCAAGAACATGGCTTCCATAGTTTCCGTTGGAGGTTTGTTCGCGTGGTTAGCTGCTTGTGGACAATGCCCCATTCCGTCCAGCTCCGCTACTAGGCACCTCCAAACCCAGCTCACTCGGCCCATACCACGAACTCCGCGGGCCGATCGATTTTGTCAATGCTGAACAGAGCTCCGTTGCCCTCTCAGCATCAACTGTGGGGGCATTCTTTTTTTGGGATAAGTTGGTTTATAACTCCCATAACTATGGTTTATGGTAGATATAACTACATATAGTTAATGGGGTTTATAAACCAACTTATAACTGGGGGGCACCATCCTGTATTGTATCCAAGAAGATCTTTCAGGCACGATCAGCGTCCACCGGTACAGGTCTAAGTGCACTGTTCGTCGCAAAATGTGCAGCAGAGTTTCGCCTTTTGGATGCCGAATGTAACCCATGGTAAATCATGGTAAGCCAGTTTCTATCAGTTTCTGGGTACAGTTCACAAGTTCACTGAACATGACAACGTCCTGAGGAAGCGCCCCAGCCTGGCCACCAGGGCCACCAACAGGGCCACCAACAGGGCCACCAACAGGGCCACCAACAGGGCCACCAACAGGGCCGCCAGGGCCATCAGGGTCCACCACAACACGGCCATGGGCACAGCCATGGGCATGGCCAATATGGCCAACATGGCCATAGCCAGGGCCACCAGGGCCATCAGGGCCATCAGGGTCATCAGGGTCATCAGGGCACCCACCAGACCAGCAACCAGCCCCAACCAAAATTGACTGTGACCCACACCGATTCGTTTTGTTCAGCGATTTGTTGATGGATGATATGGATGTGTTCGCTGGAATTGGGTCCCATTGGGTCTTGTGATATCTTGATGATTCAAGGTACATGACTTGTTCCAAATCGCACAGGGGCAGCAACTGTCAGATGCTGAGATGAAAGACAGAACTTGGGAAGAAAACAGGAATCCCTGAGGAATCCCTGAGGAAGCCAAGGAGCAGATAGCAAGCAGATAGGAGCAGGACGCCAAGGAATAATCGGATCAATAAACTAGAGCCCGAGCACGAGAGCCCGAGCTCAGGGTCGGGAATGAAGCTTCAGGTTTCTCCTTGTTTCGGCAGTCCTACCAAGGCCGCAAATGCCTCCGATGTCCAACTCTGGTGCGGCTTCTCAGTGTGTGTTTTTCCGAGTCAAAGAGTCAGTGCACATGGTTTTGCATCCCATGTTTCGGGACCGAAGCAAGGTGGAGCAGGACCCCGAAAAAGTGGGACCTGGGCTGGGACAATGTGGGGCAAATTGGGCACCCAAGACGGCGTGAAAACCATGTTCTACGTAGCACAGACATTGGATCTTCAATGTGATAAAATGATGAAGATTCCAATCAGTGGGCTAACTTGGTGCAGGCAAAATTATTTCAACACAGGAAACAGCTAGTAAATGCATCGCTGGCCTAGATGGACCAAGGATGACTGCGGGACTACTGCAACAAAAACCTATCCACCATCCAGTGCAAGCTGCCATGCCTGCCATGCCCTTGACAAGCGCAGGAGAGGATCAGGACAAGGAGCGCTTCAAACGAAGAGCCAGCTGTGTTTGTCGAGGATTTTTGCTGTAGAAATTCACATAAATGCCACATAATTGCCACATAATTGCCACATATTAAGAAGATGATACAAGATGTAAGTCTCAGTTCACATGAATGAGTTGTTTGTATCATCTTGTATCATCTTGAGATATTTTGAGTCTGTTTCTGGATTCCGATGATTCCGATGATTCCGATTGTTGTCATCTGGTGCTTAACCAGACTTCGCTGGTGACAGGCACGGAAAGCGGCCCGTGCATTGTGGGAATCCTCTCGAGGGGCTGCAGAGAGGTGCCGACAGCCGCCAGCAGAGTCAGCAGAGCACATGTCGACAAAAATGGGCATTTTACGACAGGCACCCATACCGTTGGATCCTTACTCCGAAATCCGGTAGAGAAATGAGCGAAACGTAGAGAAAGGTAGAGAAACGTCGAATCCGGTGACCGAAAATCGCGAAGATGGGAAGCTCTGTGAATCCATGTAATCATATGTAATCCATGTCCAACAAATCACCCAAATCAGACCAGTGGGATGGCTAAGGTCCAGATGAGTGGAACCAAGATCCGTGCGACTCCGAGTCGTTTCACTGGGGATTTGCTCATTTTGCCCTCGCTTGAGATGCTTGAGATGCTTGAGATGTCAAGGAGTCAAGGGAGTCAGGGGCGGGCAGATGTTTCAAAGTGTCTTGGTGTCTTCTGTCCGTCTTGTCCATTGCTGCACTGCTTGATCTTGCAACTTGTGGAGTTTTTCAGGTACGCATCGGCCGCATCGGCATGGTTCCAAGAATTTTCAAGATACCTCGCCTCAGTTGACTGGAAAGATCTGGAAAGATCTGGAAAGTAGGAGAATCGTGGGGTCGCTAAAAGGACCACGGCATACCACAGCATCGCAAGGAGAATCGTATTGAAAAGCCAATCCATTGATCCTTTTGTTGCTATATGTTGCTATATGTTGCTATGAAATACCATGCAATACCTAAAAAGAGGGACTCTGGGCACCATCACAGGGATTTCGTTGGCTTTCATAGCTTTCATAGCTTTCAGAATGCAAGGCCATGAACGCGGGCCGAGTGCCGAATGCCGGGTGCGCTACAGTCCCTACAGTTGACAGAGTTGACTCTGGTTGACAGAGTCAAAGCCGTGAAACACTGCGAAACACAACACGAACACAACAGAAACGGGTTGTGTGCAGAGTCAACGTGCAACGATTTCTTTGTTAAAAGGGAATCACGAGGCATTGGACAAATTATCAGCTTTGCATTCTGATCATTCTGTCTGGCAACAGTCGCAACTGTTCTGCTTGCAGATATGCCAATCAGCATGCAAACTATCCTGCAAGACCATATGGCCAGCACGGTCCCTACTTTCAACTCATGTTTTGAGATGTCTGGAGTCATGAATCTTTCCGTGACCAACAGTCAAGAACATATGAATCCTGATACTCCTGGGAGTCATCAGCATAGAATATGGCGAATAAACATGACCCCATAAACACGGAACATCATAACATGCCATTATATATAATCATTGAACATCATGAAATGTTGGATGGTGATGATGGTGAGTTGATTTTTCCAATAAAATAACAAGATCAACGTCAACATCCAGCATTAATGGCAGCATTAATGGCAGCCAAGGTACGGAGCGAGCGACAGAACAGATCGATACGACCGGAGCGTCACAGTCTCGATTCCTTCGCTGAACGCTGCGTAGTTCTTGTCATTTTCTGAACGCGAACTTCTTTCCTGGCTTATCAGATTTATCAGATTTACATCACTTATCACTGACGTATTACTTCTGTAGCCTTTTTGCGATAATTTTAATGAATCTTTTTTAAGAATACACATGTTTACATCATTTTACGAATTTTGTGAAGTTTGCTTTGGTCTTATTTCAATGTCTTTCTATGTCTTTCGTCTTTCTGATCACTTTAAGGCAACTCTGACAGCTACACATGCAGCTGCAAAGGCTCAGGCCGATAGAGTGTCACGGATACGTCGTGATAATCCTCTAATTGACACCAACAAATCACCAAAAAACCACAAGCATAACATAGATACTGATACAACATGATACAACATGATATAATGATATAAGATGATATAACATGATATAACAGAACATGATATAACATGATATAGCTGATGTACATAATTATATACATATCTCCATCATATCTCCATTGATCTTTTGTGAAACCAGAGCACCTTTCACTTCGCAAATGCCAGGCACCCCTTGGACATATGTACAGCACACAAGGCGTCACGGGGCAGTCACGGGGCACATGTCCACGATGTCCACGTTGTCCACGATGTCCACGAAGTCCACGAAAAGAGACGGCAAGAGTTGCTGCTCTCTCATGCAAATATATGCATATATGATATGATATATATATATTAATGAACACATAAAGTCAACACACGTATACAAGTATCACATATATACATACACACATGCATACATACATACAATACAATCCAATACAAATCAATACAATACAATACAATATAATATAATATAATACAATACAATACAATATAATACAATATAATATAATATAATATAGTCTACGTAAATCTTTTTCTTGGATCTGTGGCTCCATGTTGCTCCAGCTCTAGGTGGTGTTGCGCGACCTGAAGAAGTCGCTTCTGTTGGTCTTCAAAGCTACCAGGCGCAGGCTGGTCACGGTCTACCAGGGTCTACCAGGGTCTACCAGGGTCTACCAGGGCCGGCTTCGACGTGGTTTTGATATGTTTTGATGCAAGGCTCACAGTAAAACAGATGTGGAGAATTGTGGACATAGATGTGGGATGTGAAAGGATTGCTTGTCACTTTATGGCTGTGACATGACATGAACGTCGAGGCTCCCGGGGCCTCTTCCTCAGAGCAGAGCAGAGCTGTTTGCAACCAAGTTGCCTCCGCCTCGTGCTCCACCGACATCCACCGACCTCGCCTCTTCCAAGCTTTCCAAAGTCTCCAAGTTTTCCAGATTTTTCGTCGAGTTTCCCACATTTTCCGATGTAGTTTTCCCACATTTTCCCCAAGGAATTGGAAAGTCGTTTCGACCTCAGCTGTGTTGTGGTGTTCCTCACGGTCGGCGTCACGGTGTTACGGCGCTGAGGACATGGTGCCAGACCTGAGGCATTTCGGCGTGTTTTCACAGTTGGAACATGTTGTTGTTTTCACAGGTTGAACAAAGGAGGGATATGATATATGATATATGATCTATGATCTATGATATATGATCTATGATCTATGATATATGATATATGATAT
>Ga0126342_10023373_pt1 | contig 10119 bp, 13 predicted proteins | sample Cyp1metagenome_FD_92528 | JGI IMG/M metagenome (GOLD analysis project Ga0126342, IMG submission 92528) | Coral microbial communities from Lord Howe Island, Old Settlement Bay, Australia - Cyphastrea 1 metagenome | ecosystem: Host-associated > Invertebrates > Cnidaria > Coral ... | reverse complement strand
TAGCTCTGACGATTGCAGTTCAAAACCCCTGCGCCGTGCTTTTGTCAAACCTTTTTTGAAATTGACCAATTCCTCCGCCTACTTGCCCAAGCAAGAGCAAGAGCAACCCCCGCCCCACTGAGACAAGCCACCATCACAACACTCATAGCTCGATGGTCGGCCCTACTCACACATGCCAGCATGCATGCCTTCGCGGCTTCCCTCCTCAACACCCGGGACACCAACTGCAATAATGGGGATGGGGCGCTCCCACCCCTCGGGCACCTGCTCGCCCAAACACCCGTCGGCACTGCCACCCCAAGCCGACTCCCGGGCAGGTGACCACACCGGTTTGGCCCTTTCTGGACTTTGGATTTCCCCCTTTGGTGGACTGAGCACATCTGGAGACTGGCCAGTATAAAAACAGTCAGCCAACCACAAAGAGTTTGGATAGTTTGGGGGACCATGAACTCGTGCAGCAAAAAGGTGCGAGCAAAAAAAAAAACAAGGCAATACATTCAACATATTAAACCAACTTGACATGTTGAGTCATGTTTAAAAAATTCTTTTTCCCCTCCTGCATATGATTACCTTGAATATTGAACGCATTTGAACGCATTATGTCAATTTTTTGCAGCCCCAAACCCTACAAAACAATACATTGGAGAGAAGAACGAAACTTCTATCTTGAGTTCTTTTTCCCCACCTGCAAGGTGAAGGTTTCTAGATTTTAACAAAGGTGCGACTCCTTCCTCTTCTTCCCCTTCTTCCTCTCCTTCCTCTCCTTCCTCTCCTTCCTCTCCTTCCTCTCCTTCTCTCCTTCTCTTCTTCCTCGCCGGCTGTGGATGCTGTGGAGTGCGGCTCGACCTGAGTGCGATGCCGCAAGATCAGGATGCCTGGGCCCGACAGCCATATCGCGCGCTCAGGAGGCTGTGGAGCGCGCCTGGGCCCGAACAAACAGAACGGCAGAATATACGCCAGATACAATGCCAGAAAAAATGTCAGATAGAATTTCTAGAATATATTTGCCATAAATACTTCCAGATGGTATGTCGTAAACCATGTCAGAACATATAGCGCGTAAGAGTGGGAATAATTTTAAAGAATTTTACCTTCCATCAGCCCTGCAAAGCAATAGGTTCAACATATATTACATGAACAGTTGACACATTTAGTCAGCGTTTTATAGATTTTCAAACGCATCCCCTATAAGGCAATACGTTCAACATGTAAACGAACTGGGCATCTTGAATCATGTTGAACATGTCCTTTCCTTCCTCACAAAATAACACGTTGAATTTATGAACAAAGTCAAAAGTGTTGATTTATTTTCACATATTTCAGCCCCCCATACCCTACCCTACAAAACTAATATGCTGAACAGACGAAGAAAATTTGCATTTTGAGTCAATTTTGTGATTTACCACCCGTTGACCCTACCAGGTTTACCTCATCAAAACACTACGTGTAACACAGTTGAACATATGAACCAACGTAGCATCTTGAATTAATTTTAAAATAGTTTTTCCCCCTTGCAAAGCAACACGTTGACCATGAACACAGATGAAGGGTTAAGTCAACTCAATTTTTTTATGCCTCCCCCGACCACAAAACAATATGAATGTTGAACAGATGAAACAAATTGCGATCTTGAACAAATTTTGAAATTTATCCCCCCCCTGACCTTACCATGAAGTTGACATGTTGAGTCGAGTCATTGCTACAAACTTGCCCGCCTGTCCCCTACAAAAAACTACGTCCGTTTAACATTAGAGCTAACTTGGCATCTCAAGTCATGATTCAAATGTCATTTCCTTCCCCTACAACAAAACAATATGTCGAACAAATTAAAACAATTCATCTTGAGTCATTTTTGAAAGTTACGACCCCCCGACCCTACACAGCAGCACGTTAAACATGTGAAGAAAATTGGCACACTGAGTCATTTTGTAGATTTCGTCACTGTCCTCTCGAAAGCACTACGTTCAACATATGAACCAACGTGGCATCCTGAGTCATGTTCAAAATGTATTCTTTATTCCTCAAAAAACAATACGTTGAATATACGGATGAACATTTGTCTTGAAACATTCCCCCCCCCCTCCCTTTCCAATTCGTACATTGAACAAATGAAGAAAAATTGCATCTTGAGTCATTTTTGTAATTTACAACCCCTCGACCCTACAAAATAAGACGTTTAGCATACCGAGAAAACTTACATGTCGCGTCAGTTTTCAAAGTTTCCCTTCTCGACCTTACAAAACACATAGTTGAACATTTTGGAATTTTACCAACACCTTGGCCCTACAAATCAATACATTCAACATGTGGATCAAGTTGACATGTTGATTCATTCTTTTGGATTTACCTGCCCTGTCCCCTACAAAACATTATGTTTAACGTACGAATCAGCATGGCATCTTGGCTTATGTCAAAATGTTCCTTGCCTTCCCCTACAACAACAACACCATACTTGTACGTTGAACACATGGAAAAAAGGAATCTTGAGTCATTTCTGAAATTTACAGCCCATCGACCCTACAAAGCAACACGTTGAACATATGGAGAGATTTCGCATGTCGAGTGATGCTTGGAATTTCCGTCCCTTCGACCCTGCCAGACACATGGTTTAAGGTATGAAGAAAGTTGCCATGCGGAACCATTTTTAAAATTTACATCTCCTCGACCCTACCTAGCTAGCACCTCCTTCAACATATGAACAAACTTGGCACGTTGAATCATTGTTAAAGATCCACTCCCGTGTGCGCTACAAAAATATACGTTCAAAGTCGTTCAACAAACAGACCCGTTTGGCATCTTGAGACGTGTTTAACATCTCCTTTCCCATGCAAGTCAGAACCTTGAAAATAGATAAAATAAAAACAAAATTGAAACGTTAAGTCATCTTTTGTCATCCGCCCTCCCCCACAAAAACAATATCTTGAACACATGGGGGCAATTCTCAGCTTGAGTCATTTCTCAGTTTACCAATTTTTCAATTTATTCCCCTTTTTCGGCCCTACAAAGCAATATTTTCAACGTTGGAAGAAAGTTGACATGTGGAGTCGTTGTTGCAAATTTACCCCCCTCGACCCTACAAAACAATACGTTCATTGTATGCAGAAAGTTACCACATGGTGTCATTTTGAAAATTTACCCCCCCCTCGAACCTTCAAGACCGTACGGTTGATTCAACATATGAAGAAAGTTGACATGTTGAGTCATTGCTATAGATTTATCTTCCGGACCCCTACAAAACACTTTGTTCGACATATGAACCAACTTGGCATCCTGAGTCATGTTTGAAATGTCTTTTCCTTCCCCTACAACAAAGCAATACGTTGAACCCCCCCTCCCGTTTTTTTAAATTTAAATTTAAATTCAAACTTGCACACATTTCAATACACTAGTTTGGTTATATATATATATACATATTGTATATACATTGTATATATATATATAAATATACATATGGCTGTTTATATACACAGCTTTCATCCCAAAATAAACTGCAAATAATCATGTGCATGCATATGCGTCCACATAAGTATAGTTATTTATATGTACATGTTGTATCCCTAAATAACCCCTAATCCAACCCTAAACAAACCCTAAACAGACCCTAAACGAGCACTAAAGAAACCTTAAAACCAACCCTAAATAGACCTTAAACAAATCTAGAATAAACCGTAAACCAACCCTAAATAAACCCAAAACCAAACCCTGCAGATATATAGATTACACTTGTAAATACATTGATCTACATATGCATATAGTCATGATTAGTCATGCATGTATACCTCTATACATCTACAGTTTATAGTTTGCACATCATGTATCTCCAAAAATCAATGCACACTTCGGAAAAAAAACAATCAATGAAAACTTTGGAACAATGAATGAAAACCAGTAAAAAATGAATGAACACCATACAAAAATTGAAGAAAAACATAGAAACATCCATTGACAATCTCCCCAATACCCCCTTCCTGTTTTCTTATTGAGGCAGGAAGGAAGGAAAATGTGAGGAAAATGATGAAAAACCAAGGAAAAGTAATGGAAAACGAGGAAAACGTGAAGGAAGTGAAGGAAAACAAATGAAAAACCAAGGAAAAGTAATGGAAAACGAGGAAAAAGTGAGGGAAGTGACGGAAAACCAATGAAAAACTAAGGAAAAATAATGGAAAACAAGGAAAAAGTGAGGAACATTATGAAAAACCAAGGAAAAGTAATGGAAAACGATGAAAAAGTGAGGAAAATTATGAAAAACCAAAGAAAAATACTGGAAAACGAGGAAAAAGTGAGGAATAATGAAGGAAAACCAATGAAAAACGAAGGAAAAGTAATGGAAAACAAGGAAAAAGTGAGGAAACCGTGCCCACGACCAAAAAAAAAAATCCCAAAACAAGAAAAAAAAAATCCCAAAAAAATCCGCACCCGTATTGTATTGGGAAACGAGTTCTTCAAAACGCATTGGGCGGCCCACCACATAGGACGCAATGCTTGAACAGTTCTGCCGTTGGAAGTTGGAAGATTGGAAGGTTGGATGCCGAATCCTGGGGGAATTTGTCGCCTGAGTTTGTGAGATTCGCAAATGGCAGAGGTTTGTCCGTTTACCGTGTTTTTATTTGTGTCATGTATGTACAGGTTCTGCCGCAACTTAAATTTTTAAAAGAAAATCGTTCGATGACAGCATTGTGGTTCAAACAAGACAATGTCGTGATACATTCGGTTGCGCATCATGGCGATTGCGGCTATGTGCAGCAGCCAGCATGAGACACCGAGCGCCTGCACGACATTGTGAACCTAAAACATGACAAGAGTTCGCGCGACCTAGGTGTTTGTTCGAGAGTTATGTTTTTTGAGCAACTGCTAACTGCTAACAGCACTTGGCCATACTCATACATCCGGCTTATCCCAGAATTTTGGCACCCAAGTATAAGAAATGATACACTTACACCAACATGGATGGATCTTTGGCCCAGTTTTTCTTCCATGCCTATTTGGACGGGAATGGTTCAACATGTGCCGCCACATTTATGGGCGTGTTGCAGCCCCCATTGCAATCCATGGTCCATAGCCACTTGGGATTTTCCCGCTGTGAAAAACATGGCATCTCCAAACTCGGCGCCGAGTGCTCGCGTCATGGCGGCAGGGGCCTCAGATGGGGATTTTCACTACGAATTCGCATTTGTTTGTGTGAATTTTATTGAATTTTGAAAAGACATATTATATAGCACAACTGTAATTAATGAATTAAACTAAATTCTAATCCATTGATCTCATCCAGTGCTCCGTGATGGCATTTCGTGATTGGGCAGGCATCTCACAACAACTTCCTCAACGGGTCGAGACAACTTACAGCTAATTTGCATTCTCAAGGCTGTGATGCTGAGGATTCAATTATGTGCGTCAAACAAACAACGGCATGCAAAGAAACTGTGCTGCACAGCATGTTGTGATGTCTCAATATTGCGATATATTATGATATATACTGAGATATTGCTGATCATGGCTTGGCATTGAGGTTTCGTCGTGTTTGTAAAGAAGAACGGACGCCATGTCAGTGGTGACTGGGGAGACTGTGCATGCGCTGGCCCAAGCACATCCAAACACCTCCAGCACCATCATTTTGTGGGGGATTTTTATGAAATTGTCTGCATTTCAAACTCTAGCCACTCCACATCACACCACTCATTCCAAATCTGATAGAATACCTCAGAATACCATCACCATGGCAGCACACATGCCCGTGATTTCATGATCGAGTTTCGCTCAGTGTTTGGGTAGGCCCAGTGTTTTCCAAGCCCATCGGCCATGGTGAAGGAAAAGGAGGGAAAGAAGGGAAAGAAAACCGAGACCAAAGACACCAAGCCGAAGGCTTCGCCAAAGTTGGCTCCAAAGGCATCCCCCAAACTGTCACCCAAGGCCTCGCCCAAATTGGCTCCAAAGGATCCCAAGACCAAGACCAAAAAGCGGAAAGCAGAGGAGACGGAAGGTGCAAAACCCAAAAAGGAGAAGAAAACTACGGACCAAGAAGGCACTGAGAAAAAGGACGGTAGCCTTGGTGTTTGCAACGTCTCTGATATCAAAGAAATATCGGATGCCAGCCAGAAGGCTTTGCTCAGCAAGAACATCACCACGTTTCCTGGCGGCACGATTCTAGAACCGAGGGTTATTGGATGGAACATGACGGAACCATTCAGGCAAAGCGAACCCAGTACTGTAGGCCATTATCTATCCTTGTCTATGTATATACTACTGTAATTACAGAATTACACATTATGATCGTGTTTGCCAATGGACAATGGAACCCGTGGATTCCGTGCTTTTCCCCAACATTGCGCGCGTTGAGTCTTAGCCAAAGTAGGTTCAATGCTTGGGCTTGGTTGCTATGGTTTCGGATCACTCCGGCTGGTTCCAAAATTTTCTGAGTGCTCTTGGTGGCCTTTCAAGGTTCCAGGTTCCATCCTAGGGTTTCAGGAGCAGACAGAATCACAAAGTTTCGACAGGGTTTGGAAGGTTTTGGTGTTCCGCTTGCAGACTCACTGAAGTTGCAGGGGGGAAACATCATGTTACCCTTCGTTCTAGCCATACGAAATTTGCTTACTGCCAAAGATCACCAGAGATATAGGGAACAATTGATGAAAAAGGATGAAGCACGGACGAAGAGGGATGAAGATCATTTAATTTGACACTTGATCAGAGCCAGGTTCCTGAAGGCCGCTGGCAAGTGGGGTGTATTGACACAATTTGTCACTGTGACACTTATCATTTTTTGCTATTTGATGAGCTTGGTGGAATGGAGACCTGTGGTATTCGTTGGCATTCTGTCTCTGAGGCTGTTTGAGATCCAGCAAAAGGCTTTTGAGCCTTGCTTCACTGGCCTCGATGTGGTGGGACGTGCCAAGCCGCTTGGTGCTTGAATTGAGCGCGTGCAGTGTGTTGGGTTGAAAGTCTCCAATACATGTTGGTGCATTCATAGTAGAAACGGAACACCACCCCAATTCAAGAACCTTGTCCCCTCCCCTCCATTGACAATGACTCAAAGATTGCCTATTGTGAAGTGACGCGCTGGTCTTAAGGGTCACCAGCTGACATGTGAGATGCACACGCTGGAGAAAGCCAACTAGAATGCCAACTTTTCAGGTCTTGTTTGGCCAGGCCCTGGCATACACAAGACACTATGGCAAACCCCTTGGGGGTCACATTCTAACTTGCAGTGTGCTTCAGATTGATTGAACCTTTTCCATTCTATACACAAGCCAGATGTGAGGTGTTGGTTTATCGCTGCAGAGACGTTTTGCGAAATTGCTCAGGACTGGCTGTGGAAAAACTCTCGCGTTCGTGTTGCCAGTGGTGGAGCGCATGACTGCAAAAAACTTCATCAAACAGTCTCGCAAAAAGGCAGGCCCATGACATCCCATGACTATGACTCAGAACAAGACAAACCTTTCGGCACAACACTTGTGTCAAACTTTCACCGGAGACAAAACATCATTCAGAGAGCGCAAAAACTACTGTAACTGCTGAAGAAAAGGTAGCTAGATTGTTCTGCTGGTTCTGCCCCGTACTGCACCATCTTGAAACATCTTAAGCATTGACATGCATTGACTAAAGATGATTTAACATATTTAACGTCCCATCATGCATTTAGGACACCTCGCAGGTAGCGCCACCATCCTTGCTTGAATCGCTCCAGCCTTGCGCAGCATCAGGCCCCTTTGTGCGTGACGATTGCCCCCACGAGGGAGCTTGCGCGTCAGATCTTCAACGACTTTGAACTGCTGGGCAAAGCATCGGGCTTGGCAGTGAAGTGTTTCTATGGAGGTGGGACTGGTAGCAGATACAGACGATTTGGAAATTGCTGGCCTTGTCGTGCAATCTGCTTGCCCCTATAAATGCCAAATGATATGCATTTTCTGTGCAATACCTTTTGCAGGCACACCCTTTGGTCCTCAGTGCGAAGATCTTCGAAATGGAGTTCACGTTTTGGTGTGCACCCCTGGGCGGCTTTTGGATCATGTGCGACGACAGAGTGCTGTTTCTCGGCTGGGAAAGTCTGGCCACAGACATAAGTGATGCCAAAACAAAACTATAAACACATCCAATCATATTGCATTCATGCATGAGCCATTCTCGCCAGGTGCAGGATCATTGAGTTTAGCATGAACTAGCAAACTTTGGATCTGAACATGGCAGTTGCAGGGAAGTACCATACTGTTGGGACATTTTTGAGGACGCTGTGAGTTGCCAAGGATTTGTCGGCCTGCAAAACCTTGGTCCTGGATGAGGCGGACGAGATGCTCTCCATGGGTTTTCAGGAGGATATCGAAGCCATCATGGACGAGTTGCCCACCGAAGGCTGTCAGAAACTCCTCTTCTCGGCCACGCTGCCGAAGTGGGTCAATGCCATTGTGGAGAGGTACCTGAAGAAACCCACCTGGATTGATGTGGCCCAAGATCCAGATGGCAATAAGACCAACAGTTTGATCACTCATCAATGTGTGTCCTGCCCTCCGGCTCTCAGGGGGGACTGCCTGGGTGACCTTTGCAAAATACATGCAGGTGCCTTTGGCAAGACCATTGTATTTGTGAACACCAAGAAGGACTGTGATGAACTGGGAAACAATGAGAAGCTGAAAGCAATTGGTGCTGGAGTGCTTCACGGTGATGTTCCCCAGCACGTTCGCGACAAGACCATGGAGAACTTCCGCTCAGGCCGCATTCGATGTTTGGTCGCCACTGATGTGGCGGCACGAGGCATTGATGTCCCTGCAGTTGACCTGGTGGTTCAAACAAGGCCTCCTCAAGACTTGGAAGCGTATGTGCACAGATCTGGCCGTACTGGCCGTGCTGGGCGCAAGGGCACCTCAGTTTGCTTCTATTCCAGGTCCGAAGAATACCTCCTACGGCTCATTGAGCACAAGAAGGGCATCAAAATGCAGCGTGTTGGTCCACCTCAAGCCAAGGATGTGGTGGCAGCAGCGGCTGATGATGCAGTACGTCAAATTGACACAGTACATCAGGAAAGTGTGGAGGCCTTTACCGTGAAAGCCAAGGAGCTGATTGAGGAACGTGGTGCTGAAGTGGCTTTGGCAGCATCCATGGCTGCCTTGACTGGCCACTTCAGAGAGCTCAAGGGCCGCTCGTTGCTGTCAGCCTATGAAGGCTACACAGCTTTGATCTTGGAATCAGAGCGCCCCATTGAAAGCGACTCCAAGGGTTGGTACTTGCTACGCCAAATGTTGTCACGGGAAGTCACGGAACACTGTCGGGGATGCAAGCGGTGCATGGATGAACACAAGTGCATCTTCGATGCGCCAGATCACATGGTAAAGAAGATCTTGCAGGCACGTCATTCAGAGTTGAAACAAACACTGGGCAGGCTGCAGAGTGGCTACCCAGGATGCATTGAAATATAAGGAGATGCGCAAAGATGCAACTAAATGCAATCAAGAATTAAGTTCAATGCAGTGGTATGACCTTGTGTAACATGCAACTAAACGATTTAAATTGACAGCTGCGTCAAAGGTCAAATTTCATTTGGGTAGGATAGGGTGGGATGGGATGGAAGGATAGATGATGATAGATGATGATAGATGATGATAGATGATGATAGATGGTGAGAGGTGTACACACACACATACTCGTTCTTTGCTTATATATTTTTGTAGATATCCATTTGATTTTATAATATTTTATATAATTCTATTTATAGATTTTATGCATCCCTTTTCAAAAACGACCCTTTTAGTGGGACTGCTCTCCGCGGACTCCGCGCAGGCCGAGCTGTGGAAGGGCAACTCCATCGTCGTGGCGCAGGAGTTGCCGGAGCTCCTGGAGCCGGAGACAGACCTCTACGAGGCCTCGCAGCGGCTGAAGGAAACGAAGCAACGTTTCTGGGAGAAGCGAAAAGGCGGAGGCCGTGGTGGTGAAAAAGGTGGGAAAGGAAAAGGAAAGGATGGAGGAATCTCGGACTCGATTTAATGTTTGCATCTGATTAGTGTGAGGGCCCCCCCCCCCCCAAACAATTTGAGGATACTCTATAACTCGCACTTTTTTTTGCCCCCCCTCAACATTTTTTTGGTCAATCAAATTAAGAAAGGATTTCAATTTACTTTCAATTGATTTCCATTT
>Ga0126342_10023372_pt1 | contig 10119 bp, 14 predicted proteins | sample Cyp1metagenome_FD_92528 | JGI IMG/M metagenome (GOLD analysis project Ga0126342, IMG submission 92528) | Coral microbial communities from Lord Howe Island, Old Settlement Bay, Australia - Cyphastrea 1 metagenome | ecosystem: Host-associated > Invertebrates > Cnidaria > Coral ... | reverse complement strand
GGCGCGAAGCACATTTCGAAGTCAAAATGTACAAAACACACCAGCGTCGGACCACTTTTGGAAGTTGAGATGTCGAAAAAGTGCACGCCGTTGTGGCGCGAAGCACATTTCGAAGTCAAAATGCACAAAACACCATTCTCGGACCACTTTTGGAAGTAAATACCATGCAAAATGCAAAGTGACCATGCCAAAATGTAGCAAAGACCGACAGGTTCTAGTTCCAAACTGTTGCAAATACAAGGCAAATGGTACCGGGAAAGAAAGCCAAACAAAATTCCAAAACCTGAGGCGGAGAAAATTCCCAAAACTATTCTACACCCATTGAATGCAGGTACATGCTAGGTTTTTTTTCTAGACAAATCACTAGAGAACCCTAGTGAATGGTTCACAGAATGGTTCACGTGTGTTCGAATGTTTCACAGAGACCACTTATTGTCCCAACGGCAGAAACTTAAGGGAGTCCGAAGGTGGCCGTAGTTCCCGCATTACACAAATTGTCAATGTTTGTGAAGCTGTGCTTGAAAGATAGTAATTCCCATGAACATTCCAGTAGTACCAGGAAATTAAGCAAAGGTTCGGCAATAGTGACACTGAAGATTTGCAGTCCGTGACAGTCAGATCTTTCACAGTGGGCTGTTCACAGTGCTGTTCACTTTCTGCATCTTTCTGCACTGTAGCTCTAGCGCTGCCAACCCTTTTGATCCGATCGGGTTTGCAGCCTCGAGCGTATTGTTTGGGCTTGAGCTTGAAGCAGGTGAATATACGAAGCGCCAGAAGCCCTGTGCCAATTTCCAAGGCCCCCTGAGCAACATTCAACTTGTGTCAACTTGTGTCAACTTGTGTCAACTCATCATAGATCAGTCAACTTTGAGGCTTCAACCAAGTACTTAAGAGGGTTTGCGAAAAGGCATTCCAGGTCATTCCAAGACCGGAGAGCCGAAGAGGTCAACGTGCAAAACTTGCAAAGATTGGAGACCGGTCTGTGGGATGCGCGTTTCCGCTGCAGCCTTGGACAATGATGGCAGGAAAGCAGATGTGGGACATGTGGGATTTGGCTTTGCAGTCTCGTTCTTTATCTTTCCCTTTTAAGGTGAGACATACAGATCCTCATTGACAGTTTCGTGTCGGAACCTGAGTGCTTGATCTGCTGCAAGTAGGAGAGTTCAGTGCTGTGACATGTCAGGCTGTGGTAGTGTACATGGGAAGGAGGTGTTCGCCCTTTCAAGACCAATATCGCTTTTTGATGCTTTTTGTGGTGACCATGCAGGTCTTGTAGGAGTTGCGATTGCCCTCGTTTTTGCGGCCTTGCTCTCGTTACACAGACGGAGCGGTCATGGACTCGGGAATGCAGTGCAGTAGCGTTGCAAGTGGCCGTGGCAAAGGAAGTTTCTGCGCATCAAGGGTCCATGGGGCTTCAATGAGTTTGATATTATGGTATCATTCGGTTTCATGTTTAAAGTTTAAATGATCAATTTGGGCACTTGTCACGACGCGTTTGATTCTTTCCTGCATTTCTTTGCGTGTGCTTGCTTTGTTTTGAGCTCTTTGGCTTCATTTGGCTTCTGGATTCTGCAAGAATTAAATCATTGTGCCGTCGTGCCGAGTTTTTGGTGCTTGAGGCTATGACTCCCTTCCGGCTGCTTCTAGCAGTGATTTGTGAGCCTACACAACATTGCCAAGCAGCCGAAAAAGCTAATTCAAGAGAAATTGTGGCAGTGCAGAAGGCTGCAGAAGTCTATTTCAAGCCAAAAGAAATCTAGGTGGTCTCCAGATCATTTGAGATGATTTTGTTTGCAAGTCGGCCAATGCCCAATTTTCTAGTTGTACAGATGTTCTACCATGCCATAACGCGCCTGGGAATTAGAATCAAAATGGTTTGAGCTGCGGCGCTATGAACTTGTCAACATTGGTAATGTGTTTTGGACTAGGCTAGACATGCTGGACCAATACAGGACACTATAAGACATTGTATAACATCATAAATCATAAACCTTAAATGGATTATTGTGTTTGTCTGGAGCATGATTTCAATGCTGACCATGTTCTCAGCATGTTTGAAAAAACGTTATTAAGGAGCAATGTCTGACATGTGTTCTCGTGTGCAGGTTCTGGGTAGCTCTTTGCAGAGACTTGCGCTCAAAGCACTGACTACTGCCCAAATCAGAAGTAAAGGGTGGCATAGTCATAGTCAATGAACATACCGAAGACATCTGATGACACTTGACAAACCCAGCTTCCTAAAGAAGAATCAGATTCAGTAGAATCTGCATCGCGTTGGTGCAATTTCAATGAGGAGCTGGAGAATGGTGACAAAAGGGATTTTCATATGACTGGTATTGGGCTTTGGACAAAGCAACGGCAGCAACGAAGTGTTACTCCAAGGCCTTGTCACAACTGGCCAGGGCGGCCACCAGGCTGATTCAAATCTTGTGTGTTGAGCACTTTTTCGAATGATGCCATGTCAAAGTCATCAAGTGTCCGGGTCCAGAATGTCATGATGTTTTGTACAACAGAACATGACAGCTGTCATTACAACTGTCATTACAACTGTCATTACGACTGTCATGACAACTGTCTGTCATGATGTGTTATTTTTATTTTTGATTTTGATTTTGGAAGGATGCCGTACTTTCTGCTTCTGTGGCACGTGCCGCAGCAGCTGCACAAGCTGCTCGTGCACAGGTTGCATCAGGCGTGTCGATTTCCAGCAATTTCAATACTATTTCAAGATTCCACCGCAAAATCTTCAGATGTGTTCAATTGATTTCAATTGTAAATTCTTTGGAAACAGGTCACGCAGCAGCTGGTGGCTGCGCGCCACATGCAATTGGAGGCATAAGCGACGAGGACACGAGTCTTTGGTTATAGTTGCAATTGCGAGAAAGTTCTGTTTGAGAGTCTGCCCACGTATCAAGCAGTTAACGTGCCATCGGTTAGGTAGGTCTGGGGCAGGTTGAGAACTCTTATGAGATGTTCATTCATCGATCTCAATACTCGTTCTTTATCTGTATATATATATATATATATTTATATTTTATATACTTTATATCCAGCATGCATGTATGAACATGCTCATTGCTGAGTGTGATCGCTGAGGACTTTCGCTCGATCGAACGCCCGTACGCCATTTTGGCGCAAAGTGAAAGCTCAGAGGTCACACCCCAGGCTCTAGAAATCTTTGCCCCTAGTTTCTTTTGGGCCTGGGTAATTTGTGTGATCCTCTGTTTTTGTTCAATGTCTAAGTTCCCACCAGCGTCCTCTGCTCCTGCGCCTTTCATCAAGCAGAGGGCCATGGCTGCGTCTCGTGCTGCAGCTGCTGAGTTCGTGAAGCCTGAGGACAGCGCCTCCTGGAGCCTTCTGCATGAGCAGCCTGGTCAGGCACAAGTGCAGCAACCAGCTCAGGGTTCAACGCAGCAGCCTGCTCCAGGAAAGGCTCCTCCACCGATGTTGGGTCAATCTCAAGCAGCTGGAGTTGGTGATCCCCAGACGGCTCAGTCCAGCAGTTCTGGAACACAGCCACCTCCTAGAGGTGATCAGCCGAAAGCGGCACCAATTGCGCAGCCAGTGTTTGCGGGTGATGCGCCGGCCAATCAGGCGGCTCGCCAAGTGCTTGGGTCTGCACAGCAGCAGGCCAAACGTTTAGCTGCTCAGAAAGCCCAAGCCAAGAAGAAAGGGATCCGATGGGGCCAGATGTCTGGGGCAAATTCCTAGAATTTCCAGCTCCCACCATTCATTCAGCAGCTCGGGGCTCAGGAAAACAAGCGGTCGGTTTTGGTGATGGACAGCAGGGACAAGCGGATCCAGTCGCCATTTCAGGGCTGGCTCTTAGATGAAATTCTGCTGAATGCTCAGAATGGGATCAACATCCTTTCAGATGGCAAGTTGATCAGATCCCCCAACTCGGGCTACCACATGAATGTGTTCTACATCCGGACGCTCGATGGATTCAAGTTCATCCTGGTGGGGTGCATGACATCATATGGCACGGTTCCGTGCGCTCGATGGGATGCCAACACCGGCTCCGTGATGGCCCATCCACATGATGACGGATGAGAGCCCAACATGGGTCGACGTCAAGTTCAAGGTTGAGGGTGAGCTGCTCCTCCACTTGGAGGCTACCGATCGGATGAGGACATGACGGTTCAGATGAATTATCTGACTGATGCGTTGCTCAGGAACATGGGCTCCACTTTGTTTGTCCCATCTGGCGTGGTCACGATTTTTCACGGATGGCGGGTGATCGCCGCATCCTGTGAAGTGGGCGGCCGCCTTTGTGCTTGCAGTGACGGAGGAGTGGTGCTGGCCATGGACTATCCCTTGTGGCACTTCGAGATCAGGATCACCGCCACTTTCTCTGCTGACTCGATCGGGACCGAAACTCATCGCTATCATCACTCGCGTCTTGGACTTGATCCTTTGATGCATCAGCCTGGCTGGCCGTGATACTATGATGGAGGAGTAGATTCAGATGTCACTGGTTCCTGCATGGCAGCTTCAACCGCATATTTAAAAAAAAACACCACACTAGACACTGTAGGTGTATTGGCTGTTGATGCGAGCGCAGCTGTAAATGAAGATTGCAGTGGCTGTGGCTGCAGACTTTACATGTGGCTTTGGCTGCTGCCATTTCATTGCGTGTGGCTGGTACACTGTTGGCACAGCCAACGGCCAAGCCACTCTGGTACTTAGGTGCTAGTGCAGACAGATTGGAGTTCAGGTTCCGTTCTGCAGGAGACTCGGTCGACGTGGCTTGCTCACAGATCGTGGTGCCATCGACATGGTTGGTCGTGTCCAGGGTGTCAGGGCCCACTTTGATCAAAAATGCCCGATGGTGCAGGGAGCATTACGCTCGCATTGAGGGGCCTGATCAGACCATGCAGCCGTCTCAATTGGCAGGCATACATGCTTACTGGACAGCAGCAGTTGAGGCGGCATCGGTCGAAGAGACAGCTCAAATTAAAAGATGCGCAGCTAAGCCGCTCTTGGAGATTGAGATGGAACGGGGCGAAGCCATACACTCCGCTCTGCAGGTCGCTCACCCTTTCACGGCCGAAGTGGCGTTGCCGATGTCTTTGGAAGCGGCACTGCTCCAGCTCAGGCGCCCTGCGGCGGTTGTTCTACTTGAACGTCAGGATGCTCCGTGCCTGCGGTTCGGTCGATCGTGATCTTCCTCAATTGTTGCTCCATGGTTTTCCCATCGTGGGCCCTATCGCCCCGACGGGTCGCTGGCCACCTTACCAGAAGGCTCAGAAAGATTTGCCTGTGCAAGCCGCATTGGACTGGGCCTGGGCTCTGAGGAACAAAATTGTTGCTCGTGTTCGTGGGGTGCCTGTCTCCGAAAACTTGCGCAAGATTTGGCAAGCTTCGATCGAGGATGTTGAGGAGGGATCATGTCTTGGCCCCTTCTGCTCTGAGGCTGAGGTGTCCGAACGGTTAGGGTGTGAAGACTGGATCCCAACACAACGCTTCGAGGTTGTCCAGAAGAACAGTGCGTGGTTGCGACAGTGCGACCACCAACATGATCAACCAGGTGACAAAAAAGATCACAGAAAAGCTGCAACTGCCATCGACTGATACAAACGTGGCAGTCCTGAGGCTCCTGTGGAAGATCCCAGATGAAGCGACCGAGGGATGGGTCCTGGATGAGCGAAAGGCTTGTAAGCAAGTGGCGGTCAGACCTGATCAGAGGAAGTTCTCTGTCATCTGCCCAAAAAACCCTGAATCAAGGCTCCCGAACTTTTTCATCATGGTCGGTCACTCGTTTGGTCTAGTGACTCTAGTGTCTGCGGTGTACAACTACAATCGCCGATCGGCTGCCATCAAAGAGTTTCTGGTTTCGATCTTTGGGCTTGTAGCGTTCAGCTTCTACGACGACAAGTATGGCTTTGAACCAGCGGCTACTGTATCCTGCGCTCGCGAAGTTGCAGAGAAGGCGCATGGCTGGCTCGTTGCAAAGTTCGATGAAGAAGCTGCAGCTCTCGAGCTCGCCGACGATCTTGGGTGTCACCTATAACTTGGACCAGATGCAGCTCGAAATCAAGGGCGATCGCCGCGAAGAGATCTCCACGGAAATTGATGCGATCCTGAAATCTGTCAGGCCTTTTGGATCCAGGCTCAGCACGGAAACTGAAGGGCAAGCTGATGTTTGGTTTGTCTCAATTGTGGGGAAAAGTAGGCCGAGCATTCCTACGTGTGATCTCAGAGCGACAGTATCTGTGATTCCCTATCAAGCATGAGTTCAAGCTGGGTCCTCCCTTGATCGAAGCGCTCAATCAGTGGAAGATGCTGGTGAATGAAGGGCCTCCGAGACCGATCGAGGTTGCGTGCTCTATAGGCCTGCGGATGTGGTCATCTTCACCGACGGCTTCACCCCTGATCCCAGGGAGCTGCGGAGTTTCTGCCCGATCGGGCGGGCGCAGTCATGTTCGACCGACGGCTTCGTCAACCTGTTCAGTTCACATCAATTGTGCCTAGGAAGCGATCAAGAAGCGTTGGCTCCAGCGCACCACTCAGATCGTGCCAGTCGAGATGTTTGCTACGGTCCTTGCGCTGGAAACGTTTGCTGATCGCGTTCGCGGAGCCGATCTCATCTCGCTCATAGACTCTGAAGCCCTGGAAGGTTCCCTCGTTAAGGGCTACTCCAGTAGAGACGATTTGCGTAGAATTATCTCTTTGTTTTGGAATCTTGCTTTTCAGTTAAGAGTTCGAGTCTTTATCGACCAAGTGTCGACAGATGCCAATCCAGCCGATTGGCCTTCAAGAGACAAGCTTCACTTAGGGGAGAAGGTGAGCTGGTGTACTGTTCAAGCATCTTGGCCATCCTCTTTATCCGAGTGAAGGCGAGAGGGCCTGGGTCAGTCTTTGTGCTCATTTGTGTTCTCTAGCCTCTGGCTGAAGCATATAGTCTCGTTCGACTAGGGTTTGAGCCTTATGGTGTGAGGATCTCTCTGTTTGATTTGATTTTGTTTTGATCAGTTTTGCTGATCAGTGAGCACAGAGAAACAAACGTCTGGTTCATGCATTTAGCTTTCAGTTTTGCTATGCATTTGATGACTTGACAGCTCTGCTCTCCCCCATGCCTAGAGCAGATGTTCATCAACAAAAAGGTTGAGGCGCGTGCAGAATCTCTGCTCAGGCATGCTTTGTGATTTGGATCTGTGAATGACAGTGCTTGTTCAAGCACGGCAAATCTCCCGAGAGCTGCCCCATGCTGCTGACTGATTCGAATGTGGGCTGTGTTGATACTGAAAACTTGTGGCTGGAAGAGACATAGATAAGAAAATTTAACGGCCTTCGGATTCTCAAGACTTCCTGATACCACAACGGTTAGGATCAGAAATCAAAGGAAACATCATGTGCGATTGCATTCCCATCCACTTGGGACTGAAGATGCAGATGCGGCATAGGGGTGGCCAGAGCAGCCACATTTGCAACAAGATGTACTGCTCAAGGCAGATTTAAATTGTACTAGATAGGCCTCAAATGTCTCAACTGTCTCGCAATCCTTCAAAATGTTCGTGTGTTCTTGCGCCATGCGGTGAATCTCAACCACGCGGTCAAAACCTTGTGAGGCTGTCAAACCATTGGCCTACCTCCTTGGTTTTTGGCATTCTTTGGCTATTCAAAGGCTATATAGTTACTTCGTCCATTTGTTTCTGTTTGCTTCTTTTTGTGCAACTTTAATCGACTTCATATGTATATATATATTATTATAGATTATGTCACATCTCCGTTGTGACATAGTGCGCCCGTGCCCGCCTGCCGAATTTAAGGCTTTAAGCCATGATTGTTCGCGTCTTCTCGGGATCCCTGTTCCTCTTTCCTTTTTTTGCTCGATGTTGACCACAACGCAGCCGCTCTAATTTGAGTAGTACTTGACCCTTCCGCATTGGCTTGCAAAGACGAATGCGCAGGAGAGCATCGTTTTCGACATTCCATTGCATCTTGCAGACAAGGCCAAACTTGTCGCACAGGGTTAACATTGAAGACTGTGATGCAATGAAAAGAGTTGCTTGACTGCTTGACTAGTCTGTTACAGTCTCCCAATCTTCATTTTCCAAATTTTTTCTCCCGAAAGCTCCAGCCAAGTTGTTCCCTAAAGAACTGCTACCAAATTTACCTTTCACTTCATCTACAACAACTCAATCCAAATCCTCTATATATACATCATCTATATCATCTACATCAACTTCATCGACATCACATACATCATCTACATCTTCATCTACATTACATACATCATCTACATTATCTACAACAACGTCATTGATATCCATCATCTACATCTTCATCTACATAGCAAATATCATCTACATCATCTACATCAACTTCATTGATATCCATCATCTACATCATCTACATCAACTACATCAACTTCATTGATATCCATCATCTACATCTTGATCTACATACATACATCGTCTTCATCTTCATCTACATAATACACATCATCTACGTCACCTACATCAACTTTATTGGTATCCACCAACTACAACATTTACACCATCTACAAAAATGCATCATCTAAATCATCTACATCAACTTCATCGACATCACATTCATCATTTACATGTCCATCTACATAACATACATAATCTACATCATGTACATCAACTTCATTTATAGCCATCATCAACACAATCTACATCAACTTCATTGATATCCACCAGCTACATCGATATCCATCATCTACTTAAATACATCACCTACATCATCTACATCATCTACATCAACTTCATCGAGCTCAAATACATTATCCATATCTTCACCTACATCATCCACATCGACTTCCGTCATATCCAACATCTACATCACCTACATCACATACACAATCCTCATCATCATCACCAACACCATCATCATAACATCATCATCATCATCATCATCTAGATTATCTATATCAACGTCATCTACATCACATACATAGTCTACACCACCTTAATCATCTAAACCAGCTTCATCTACATGACATTCATCATCTACATCAACTGCATCTACATCATATTCATAATCTTCACAACCTACACAATCAAAATTAGCTTCACCCACATCACATTCATCATCTACATCAACTGCACCTACATCATATTCATAATCTACATAATCTACATAATCTACATCATCTAAATCAGCTTCATCTAGATCACAGACATCACATACATCATCTACATCAACGTCACCTACATTATACATCACATACGTCAGTTACAACTTCACCTACATTACATCATCATCTACATCATCTACATTAACTGAGTGACATTCACCATCTACTCATCTACATCACATACATCATCCACATCATCTACGTCAACTTTATCTACATCACATACATAATCCCCATCACCTAAATCAGCTTCATCTACATCACATACATCATCTACATCATCTACATCTTCATCTACATTACATACATCATCTACATCATCTACATCAACTTCATCTACATTATATGCATGGTCTACATAACATACATCATCCACATCATCTGCGTAATCTTTTTTTATCTACAACACATACGTAATCTAAATCATCTAAACCCACTTCATCTACATTACATACATCATCTACATCATCTACATCAACTTTATCCACATCATATTCATTTGTGTAAAAATCTACATCATCTAAATCAGCTTTGTCTACATCACAGACATCACATACATCATCTACATCTTCATCTACATAACATACATCATGCACATCATCTACATCGACTTCATTGATATCAACCACAGCAACTTCATTGATATCCATCATCTACGTCATCTACATCACCTACACGATCTACATCATCTACATCATCTACATCAACTTCATCTACATCACATACATGATCTGCATCATCTAAATTAGCTTAATCTACGTCACAGACATCATCTACATCATCTACACCAACTTCACCACATCATACATCACAGACATCATTTACATTTTCAAGTACATTACATTTTTCAACTACATCATCTACATCATCTACATCATTTACGTCATCTGCATCATCTGCATCATCTACATCGTCTACATCATCTGCATCAATACATCATGTCAATCCTCTACATAATCTACATCAACTTCTTCGACATCAAATACATAACCTGCATCATCTAAATCAGCTGT
>Ga0126342_10023371_pt1 | contig 10119 bp, 5 predicted proteins | sample Cyp1metagenome_FD_92528 | JGI IMG/M metagenome (GOLD analysis project Ga0126342, IMG submission 92528) | Coral microbial communities from Lord Howe Island, Old Settlement Bay, Australia - Cyphastrea 1 metagenome | ecosystem: Host-associated > Invertebrates > Cnidaria > Coral ... | reverse complement strand
GCAAAATCATCTTAGCAAACCTGCACATCTGATACTCCAAAATGCAACCCCTCTCAGGAAATCAGCGCCCTGACCTCCTAACATCTCTCATGAACATGTCTTTTGTACTGTGCCTGCCACGGACAATGCATCTTTGCAGATCCTCTTCAAATGTCCCATGCCTGCAATCGTTTTTGGAAATGCTAAAAAACCCTCACGTTTTGCTCACTTTTGAAGAGGTGCACAATCCTTCGCGCCTGCCACGCGAAACGACATCTGAACCTCCAAAAGTGGTCCGAACCCCTAGCGTTTTTAAGATTTTGACTTCGAAATGTGCTTCGCGCCACACACCGTGCACTTTTTCGACATCTCAACTTGCAAAAGTGGTCCGACAATGGTGTGTTTTGTACATTTTGACTTCGAAATGTGCTTCGCGCCACAGTGGCGTGCACTTTTTCGACATCTCAACTTCCAAAAGTGGTCCGAGGCTGAAGTGTTTTGTACATTTTGACTTCGAAATGTGCTTCGCGCCACAACGGCGTGCAATTTTTCATCTCTCATCTGGCCAGCTGGCTCCGCACCGGCCGCTTTAGCGAGCCTACTTTTCGACCCTCCGGAGCCACAAATCATTGGAAAAACACAGTGTTTCGCAACTTTCCTACCTTTTCCCGCATCTGCATCTTCTTTCTTCTGACTCTTTCTCTTCTCTGATCTTCTCTCTTCTAATCTTTCTCTTCTCTCTGCCTCTGCCCTGCTCTGCTTTTCATCTGTCCATATTGTAGGAAGTTTGACTTCTAAACTTCCTTCGATGAATGATTTGCCCACTTCTTAAGGCTATGGCTCGATTACATTCCTTAAATTCAACATCGAACCCCACTGTTCAAAGTGTGGGAGAGGCCCTCTGGCTATGACTAACAGTTTGCTATGGAACATGGGCCATTTGTAGATAAACATTGACAGGATGATTTCTCCATCTATAAAACAATTATTTTCCATAGCTATCACCATGTTTGTTGATCAAGTCAAAGCCTGTCTTGTTCTTAAAAACACCAATTTATTGCATGGATTCCTTAGCATTCTTGGATGTGCTTAACGGCCCCTCCAAAACCACAAAAGCCAAACAATTTCTCCTTTTCTCGTGGATTACTCAATAGGATTTTCGGGTACGGCATGGTGAATTTGTCCTCGCAACTGCCGATTTCCACAGATGGGTTTGGACACGCCCAGATGGGCATGAGTCAGAATCTTGGCACCCTGATGAACGCTCAAAAAAAACAGATGAAGCCCATCCCTATGCCCGTTCAAAAAACCGAATTCCCAACTTTCATTTGTTTCTGCTCTACAAATAGTGTTTCAAACTCATCTAAAGATATCTGAAATCTAAAACCACGATTTTCGAATTCAAAGCAGTTTGATCCGACTAAACATATCTAAGCCAAAGCATATCTGATCGAAACAAGTCTAAACCAATATTTTTGATGCTTTGACTCGCTTTGACTTCTTATCAAGTCCCCATGTTCGCTCCAAAAACAACGCTTCTCTCCCGCAGCCTCAGAGCTCAAGAATATTAGAGTCCTCAGCCTGGCTGCGACAAAAACAAAAGTCGTTGTTAAAATATTGGTGGGTCATGGTTAGCACATGTGGGCTTCCAAGTTTGAAAAAGTGATAGTTCAAGTGATCTACCATCTGGTTAACTGTCCCATAACTATGGAAAATCACCATTTAATAGCTGGGAAATCCACTATTTCAATGGCCATTTTCAATAATTAGCTATCTTGGCATAACCAGTGATCTATGAAGGTTTCACCAAGGTTTACCACCATAACTGCAATCGCCAAAAGCGGCACGCCTGACTAGGCTGACCTGGAAACGGGAGGCATGACGACAGGAAAACCGGGAAACGTGTTTGCATTGCATTCAACAGGGAAAACCCAGCAGGTTTGGGGTATTTCCAAACATATCAGATCACATCATCATTCATAACTTGGTGGTTTGCTGATCCTCTGCTAAACGTTTAACTAGGCAGGATTCATCAATCCTATATTCTTTATAAAATCGATCCAATCTAGCAAACACTAAGGAAACACATGTATGGCTATAATCCATAAGTTGGTTGCGCCCTTCTATAAGCCCACCCAGTACCCATGAACCAAACATTCAGCAGGGTCTACCTAGCCGTTGCCTCACGAACAACTAATGGGATGTCATAGCTGGCTCCTGAAATGCTGTATCAGCTGGGTTGATAAGTCTTCCTCATGAATCTTTGGCTGAAGCTGAATCCACCCTCATCATGATAATTTTCAATCAGCAATGATGGGACCTCGAGCTACATGAGCTTCCCAAAAGCTTTCCGAAAAAAATAAATCATCAAATAACCTCACTATTTTTTGGCAAACTGCCATGTTTGTCCCATTTTTTGTCCCATTGAATCTCCAGAACATACCATAAACACTTCCCAGTCATGGGTGGTTTATGACATTCTTTTACCCACTGATCATTACCATTGACATTAATAGCCCATTAATCACCATTCATCACCATGAACCATGAATATAACCATTCTTAACCACTATTAACCACCATTATATAATCATTATTAGCCACTATTAACCACCATTAATCACCATTAACCACCATTAACCACTATTAACCATCATTAATAATCCATTAGCCATAGCCATTCATCATCATTAACCATGCATAATCCATACCATTGGGGTGCAGCCATACCATGGCCGCTCCGCTGAGCCACTCCGCCCACTCCGCCTTGGGAATGCCCGCGCTCAGGGCTATGGCCCTGCACAGTTTGGCTGGGCTAATCATTTATATGTTATGATACTGAGGTGATATCAATAATGAGGTGATATCAACAACAATAATGTTTGATCACTCCTATTATTGGAAAGGATAATTGATCAAGATAATCTAAGATGATAGTTGATCGATTTATCGTTATCCTCATAAGTTTATTATCATTCTGAAGTGGTGCTATCTCCATCTATCATTTTCACATCCTACATTTCTGGACTGCTTCACCGAATGGTTGTTTTGTTCTTCGAAAAGATGCTTCACCAAAAATAGCGGCCAGTCAGTTGAGATCATCCTCATTGAAACCATTTTTTAGATATAACCATCAACCGTGGTGACCGTGGTGATCGTGGTGATCGTAAGTTCCCCTTTAAAATGGTTTATGCCACATATAATCACATGTGGATATACATATGTATATATACATATATCCATATATAAATAAATGTGTAAACATGCGTGTATATAAATATATTTAAACATGTATATTAGTGCATGTATAGAAATTAAAACAACATATATGTTACATGTTTATATTTTTATACAGTAAGTATAAGTAAATAAATATATGTATATATATATATATGTTTGTATTTAAATAAATATGTATATATATAGATGGCTACATAATTGTGGTTCCGAACCATCAACCCATAGCTTTTTCATGTCTTCAAGCACCGCCACATTCCGCGTTCACGTCGCCTTAAAGGTGGGACCGTCGTCATCGCCGATGTCGAACAAGGCCGACATCGCCGTGGTGTTGACGGATTTCCCCATGGGGCTGGAGTCGAAGACCTGGGGATGCTGACTGGATGTAAGGTGACTGGGGTAATCTCTGGTAAACTAACAGTTTGCTAAAGAATTTTGCCATAGTAATAGCTGATTTTCCCATGAAAAAATGGTGGTTTTCCATAGTTATGGGACAGTTTACCAGAGTGTAATCTCAAGAATGATCTGGTCATGGAAAATCTAACATGTTGAAAAATCATCTTTATGCTTCCCAAATATTTTGAATGTATTTCATGGGATATTTTGGGTCACAGAACCAGAATGAGGGAATCTCGGCGTTTTAGTTGATCCGCCAGATTTTTGCTGATGATATTATCACCCGTTTTGGCCCGAACTCAAGCATATTTACTGGGGGGTGAGCTAACATAGAATGAGGTAGAACTGGTACGTATTCATTCTATTTTGGTTTCACGGAGGGTACTGTAACCAATATCGGGGGCCGAAAATATGGAGATTGGGATCAATGGACTGAACTAAAAACAAGCAAATCAATGAATAGATGAATAAATACATATGTAATTAGAGGTATGTACAAATATCAAAGGACAATTTTGCATATTGACGCATCTTGACCGGCAAACAGAACATAAAAATAATCCCCGGATCTTTTCTATGTACCGATATGATCCAAAGAAACAAATCACCCGAGATATGGACCATATTGGACATCGGCCAACAACAATGAACCAAAATCACGGCACATTTATAGCAACGCTTTACCTCAGTCTTATCAGTAGGAGTTGCCCCCCATCGTTTGTCAAGACGTTTCCAGCCCCAAATGGGGTAGCCTCTGGTAAAATAACAACACTGTGGAAAGATCCACCATTTTTAATGGAGAACTCCACTATAAATGACCATTTTCAAAAGCTTTCTCCCGAGAGCGTCTGAGCGAAGGGTTCTTCTAATAGTGGGGGTCTGTCAAACATTCTCACATCTTCACATCTTCTCATCCTCACATCCTCACATCTTCACATCTTCTCATCCTCACATCCTCACATATTCACATCCTCACATCTTCACATCTTCTCATCTTCACATCTTCTCATCTTCACATCTTCTTATCGTCACATCTGCTCATCTTCACATCCTCACATCTTCACATCTTCACATCTTCTCATCCTCACATCTTCTCATCTTCACATCACGTCTTCACATCTTCTCACCTTCACATCTTCTCATCTTCACATCTTCACATTCTCTCTTGCCCTCTTGCTCTCTTGCCCTCTTGCTCTCTCCTTCTTTTCAATTTCTCTCTTAAAGGCGCGGGGCAGTGCCAACGAGACGGCACGAAACGCAACCCTTTCGCACGAAACGAGGTTCGATCGCCAAAAAGTGTGGTAAAATTGCGATTTTACAACCTAGGACCTAGGCGGCAACCGTTTCGCACGAAATGAGGTTCGATCGCCAAAAACTGGGGTAAAATTGCGATTTTACAACTTCCGCGGCAACCCTTTCGCACGAAATGAAGTTCGAGCGCCAAAAACTGTGGTAAAATTGCGATTTCACGGGTCCGGTCTCTGTGTGTAAAAGCGTCTGTGTGTAAAAGTCTCTGTGTGTAAAAGTCTCTGTGTGTGAAAGTGTTTGTGTGTAAAAGCGTCTGTGTGTAAAAGCTTCTGTGTGTAAAAGCGTTTGTGTGTGAAAGTGTTTGTGTGTAAAAGCGTCTGTGTGTAAAAGCCTCTGTGTGTAAAAGCCTCTGTGTGTGTAAAAGCCTATGTGTGTGTAAAAGCGCCTGTGTGTAAACGTGTCTGTGTGTAAAAGCGTTTGTGTGTAAAAGCGTCTGTGTGTAAAAGGGTCAGTGTGTAAAAGAGTCTGTGTGTAAAAGTCTGTGTGTAAAAGCGTCTGTGTGTAAAAGTGTCTGTGTGTAAAAGCTTCCGTGTGTAAAAGCTTGTGTGTAAAAGCGTCTGTGTGTAGAAGCTTCTGTGTGTAAAAGCGTCTGTGTGTAAAAGTGTCTGTGTGTAAAAGCGTCTGTGTGTAAAGGCGTCTGTGTGCAAAAGCCTCTGTGTGTAAAAGTATCTGTGTGTGAGAGCTTCTGTGTAAAAGTGTTTGTGTGTAAAAGCGTCTGTGTGTAAAAGCGTCTGTGTGTAAAAGCGTCTGTGTGTGTAGAAGCATCTGTGTGTGTAACAGCGTCTGTGTGTAAAAGCCTCTGTGTGTGTAAAAGCCTATGTGTGTGTAAAAGCGTCTGTGTGTGTAGAAGCCTCTGTGTGTAAAAGCGTCTGTGTGTAAAAGTGTCTGTGTGTAAAAGCTTCTGTGTGTAAAAGCGTCTGTGTGTAGAAGCTTCTGTGTGTAAAAGCGTCTGTGTGTAAAAGTGTCTGTGTGTAAAAGCTTCTGTGTGTAAAAGTCTCTGTGTGTGAAAGTGTTTGTGTGTAAAAGTCTCTGTGTGTGAAAGTGTTTGTGTGTAAAAGCGTCTGTGTGTAAAAGTGTCTGTGTGTGAAAACGTCTGTTTGAAAAGTGTTTCTGTGTAAAAGTCTCTGTGTGTAAAAGCTTCTGTGCGTAAAAGCTTCTATGTGTAAAAGCGTCTGTGTGTAAAAGTGTCTGTGTGTAAAAGCGTCTGTGTGTAAAAGCTTCTGTGTGTAAAAGCTTCTGTGTGTAAAAGCGTCTGTGAGCGTCTGTGTGTGTACAAGGTTCTGTGTGTGAAAAACTTTACGAGGATACGATGCACACTATTGTCTTGTACTTGCAAAATGTCTTGATACTACTCTTCTCGTCTGCCTACAATAGATATTTAATATATTGTCTTGTAATAAAGTTTCTCAATACTAACAACAGAAGACCCTGCTCCTCCACGCTCTCGGGCCATCCGTCGTCTAGTTGTTTGTTTACCAGAGGGTAAAACATATTCCACAACAATGCCGAGAATTGACCCATCAACCAAGCTGTACCCAACTCTCCGCATTTCCTCAGCTGATGGTTTTTTCCGTCTGTGTTCCCCACTTCCGCCGCGCTGCCGGATAGTCCTCGGGGCGACAGTGAAAGTAAAGGTGGCAAAACAGCAATTATCAGTAATCACTATGTAGATTTGCCACCATGGTTACCACTTACTAATGGTGCCACCATGATAATTGCCACCTTGGAAGTGGTTAATTGCCATGGTCAGCAAGCTCCCCAAGTACGGCTTTCCAACTAACTGACATTTTCAGTTCAATATGACAGGTGTGTGATTGAATCGTTGAGTGTCACCGACTGGATATGGCCACGGTCGAATCCAACACATCTAGGTTCGAAGGCGTACAACACCAGTTGTACTTACATACCCCCTAGTTGAATGAAACTACATCAACGTGTTGAGTTTCGATATTCATGGGAGATTTTCCATTGCCATGTTTGATTACCAGATGGTAAAATGGAATTGTAGAAAACCCTACATGTGTAGATGGTTTTCCTGCCGGAAATCAATTTCTTGAAGGATTTGCCAGACATAGCAGCCATGGCAAAATATCACGTTGTAACTAGCCAGGGGAATTCAGTGTTCTCCTTGGTGGGATGTCCATGCAGGTGGTAGCAGTGGTTACCATGGCTGGTAACCATACCTCGCCCTTGAGCTCCTTATCAAATACAAGTGGCTAGTAAGTAGTTCATTGATGGCTAATCCATGCGCCAACAGCATTCGGAAAATGGACGGTTCATATCCATTTGATCCTATGTTTGCTTATTCCCGATTTTGTTATCACCATTGCATTTGTTGGTTTGTAGATCCCATCCTCTATAGCTACAAGTATCATAAACCATAGTTATTGGAAGATAACCCAACTTAGCAATCCAGCGGGGCCTGCTTTGTATTCTATTACCCCATGTACTCCTATTGGGTTTAACTCATATCTTCATCCTTCACCCCAGTCGCGACGACCCGCGTGCCACACGCCTCGCTTAGGCATTCGCAGATCGTCGCAATGCTTTAGGTCCACCTGGGACTCGCAGATCAGCCCATCGAAATAGGGACCCATGAAATATGATGGAGTTGATCAGCAAATATTGGAGTTATATATTTCGGGAAAAATGCACGAGGTTTTCTGTACCGTAGATGGTTCCTTTCAATGGAATTATTTCAGGAAAAATGCACGAGATTTCCTGTAGATGGTTCCCTTCATTGGATTCTGGGAAATAATTGGAAAATTAAATCTGCATATCCTGACTGGGTTCGCCAAATATCAACAACCAGCTCAACAATATCAATTAACCATCCGAAAACGTATACATGTTTACCATGTCTACTGTATTCAAAGTGCCAGCTGTACGGCACAAGGCGGTGCCGGAAGTTTCAAAGATAGGAAACTATAGGAGAGGTGAGTTGTTGTGATGCATGGATGGCAGAGAGAACCCACTGATGGACCGAAAGGTGGTTGTGATTTTTGGAGTGGTTGCAGTGGTCACCTCACCCCCGACTGCAGGATGCAGTGTGGTGTAGCGAAGTGCAATGTAATCGTAGTTGTAGTTCTAGTTGTAGTTGTAGTTGTAGTTGTAGTGTAGTGGTAGTTGTAGCCGTAGTTGTAGTTGAAGTCTAGTGTACTGTAGTGTAGTGGTACTTGTAGTTGTAGTGTAGTTGTACTTGCAGTGTAGTTGTCACGTAGTTGAAGTTGTAGTTGTAGTTGTAGCTGCAGTTGTAGTTGCAGTTCTAGCGTCGATGTAGTAGTAGTTGTTGTAGTTGACTTGTAGTTGAAGTTGTAGAAGTAGTTGTAGTTGAAGTTTAGATGAAGTTGAAGTTGTAGTTGTAGTGGAAGTATAGTTGAAGTTGTAGTTTTAGTGGAGTTGAAGATGCAGTTGTAGTTGCAGTTGCAGTTGTAGCGTAGTTGTAGTAGTAGTTGTTGTAGTTGAATTGTAGTTGAAATGTAGTCGAAGTTGTAGATGTAGTTGTAGTTGTAGTGGTCGTTGTAGTTGTAGCTGTAGTTGTAGTTGTCATTGGAGTTATATAGTGTGGTGTAATGAGTGTAGCGTAATGTAGTATAGTTAGTTGTCGTGTAGTGTAGCTGTAGTTGTAGTGAAGTCTAGTGTAGTGTAGCGTAGTACAATTAGTGTAGCATAGTGTAATGTAGTGTAGCGTACTGTAATTAGCGCAGTGCAGTGTAATTAGTGTGATGTGGCGTTGTATATTTGGTCTTGTATTCCCCACATCACTTTGTGGGGTTCTTGTTTTTCGCTTTGCACCCGCCGCTCCCGTTCCCGCTCCCGCTCCCGCTGCGCGCCGCTCCCGCTCTGCGCCGCCTGTCACACCCCACTCATCACAGCACGACTCATCACACCGCTTGTGACAGCACAACCCATCATCACACAACTTGTCACAGCACAACTCGTCACACCACTTCGTCAACCAGAGCAGGCGCCGTACATAGGGCCTTCTGGAGGAGCTGGTGCGCGCGTGGGCGCCGCTGGGCTGCGGCTGGCTGAGCTCTGGGCTGGCTCACACACCATCTTTCACACACAACTTTGTCACACAACACTTTTCACACACCACTTTGTCACACACCACTTTGTCACACACCATCTTTCACACACAACTTTGTCACACAACACTTGTCACACACCACTTTGTCACACACCACTTTGTCACACACCATCTTTGACACACCACTTTGTCACACAACACTTTTCACACACCACTTTGTCACACACCACTTTGTCACACACCATCTTTGACACACCACTTTGTCACACAACATTTTTCACACACCACTTTGTCACACACCACTTTGTCACACACACACACCATCTTTCACACATCATCTGTCACACACCATCTTTGACACACCATCTTTTACACATCATCTTTCACACACAACTTTGTCACACACCATCTTTGACACACAATCTTTCACACCACTTTGTCACACACCATCTTTCACACACCATCTTTGACAGACCATCTTTTACACACCATTTTTCACACACCATCTTTGACATACAATCTTTTACACACCATCTTTCACACACAACTTTGTCACACACCATCTTTCACACACAACTTTGTGTCACGCCCCCTTTCACACACCATCTTTCACACACAGCTTTGTCACACACCATCTTTCACACACTTCCTCTTTCACACACCACTTTGTCACACTTCCTCTTTCACACACCACTTTGTCACACACCATCTTTCACACACCGTCACAGACCATCTTTCACACACCACTTTGTCACACACCACTTTGTGACACACCGCTTTGTCACATAACACTTTTCACACACCATCTTTCTTTCACACACCACTTTGTCACACACCATCTTTCACACACAACTTTGTCACGCCCTCTCTTTCACACACAACTGTCACACACTATCTTTCACACACAACTTTGACACACACCATCTTTCACACACCATCTTTCACACACCGCTTTGTCACACACCATCTTTCACACAACTTTTTCACACACCATCTTTCACACACCACTTTGTCAAACACCATCTTTCACACACCATCTTTGACACAACATCTTTGACACACACCATCTTTCACACACTGTCACACACCATCTTTCACACACCATCTTTCACACACCACTTTGTCACACAGCACTTTGTCACACACCATCTTTCACACATCGCTTT
>Ga0126342_10023370_pt1 | contig 10120 bp, 5 predicted proteins | sample Cyp1metagenome_FD_92528 | JGI IMG/M metagenome (GOLD analysis project Ga0126342, IMG submission 92528) | Coral microbial communities from Lord Howe Island, Old Settlement Bay, Australia - Cyphastrea 1 metagenome | ecosystem: Host-associated > Invertebrates > Cnidaria > Coral ... | reverse complement strand
TATATATATATACTGTATATACTACAAGCAAATAAAGATATATGGTATATAATAGATTTATATAATAGATATATGATTCCCATTTGTTATAGGTTAATATACTACCAACAAGCATATTAACTAGCATTTGATTATACCCTGCAATCTTGCCATCCGTTGGCCTGGTGATAAATCCTCATATTTTCCCATGAAATCATCCTGGTTCTCAGTGGGTGCCTCGCACTGGTGGGTGAAGCTGCGCCGCATGGCCGTGGATCCGGAGGTGCGGGTCATTTTTCAGAGTGAATTTGATGGTGTCTAATTCTATAATTAAAATCAATACTGATGTTACCATCAATCTATAGTGATGTTACCATCAACCTATATTTTCTAATTTTTGATGGTTTCTAATTCTATAGATTCTTGATTTCAAATCCATCTACAGTATAGTGATGGTAAAATGTGATGATATAAAATTACTAATTATAGAGGTGTCTAATTCTATAATGTTGGTGCTTTAAAATCTATGTATCTAATCATTTCCAATCTATGTACCACCAAAAGGATGGTTGAAACCCTATAGATAGTGGGATAAACCACAGAATTCTATAAATTGGCGATTGGTAAGAATGTAAGGGCTATAAACCATAATTCATCTAAACCATAATTCGCCTGATAAGATTCTATAAATCTATGTGCTGTAATTTGGTGATTTAGAATCAACCTATAGTGATGGTAAATTCACTATAGATTGATGGTATGTTATCTAATTTTTATAAATCTACAGTGGATGGTTGCAAAATCCTGCACCGCAAACAGGATGGTTGAAACCGTTTAAATAATGGGAGAAACCACATCTATTTTTTTCAATTCTATATAAAAGATTTAAAGTTGCTGATTTACCAATCTATTTAATTCATTGGTGGTTATTTTTGTTTAATAGATTGGGACTGGATATGTGTTTCCCATCATAGATCCAATTGTTTTACATTCCCATCCCAATCTACGAATATCTATGTACATAGCTCAGTTTAATTAAATTATGTTTTTATGATTCTAGAAGCCCATTCCAATGTTGAAATGATGTTACCAAGGTAATGGTGGTTGAAGCATCAACATTTGAGAAATATGGGGATGAATGAGGGATTCATGATGATGAATGGGGATTAGTGGGGATTAAGACCTAGCGGCGAATTTGATGAACACGAGAGAACACTGAGGATTTAATAACCAACAACAGTTGTGATTTAACCAGCAAGAACGTGGATTTGACAAAGGTAAAGTACAAGGTGGTGTCCCAGTTTCTTGCGTAACTTGGTGAACACAACTAGGCTGACTAGGATGGCTTTATGGACGATACATCGAGCAAACATAGCTTGGGGGCACCACCTTGTAGGATTTCACGGAATATGACTTTTAAGTCCATCAAGCCAATAAATGCATGTATCATCAGCAAGAACATCTTTATTAGCATATTGTATATGGAACATATTGCAATAGTATGTCATTTTATTTTGTCATCATCATATAAATCCAATCAATAGTGTGTATTATGTTATTATATATTATTCATCACATTCCATATATACATATGTGATATGTATAACCAACGCATATGTATCCGCCAACTTCTGTAACATCAACATTAATGTATGTCATATGTGTGTTCATATCAATATGTCGTAATTTAAACCATATATCATATATATAAACATATTCATATCAGTTATTCGTTGATTGATGTTGTACATTTTTGTGCCAGCATCACTCAACTTGTGCAGAGATGACATCGCCTGGCAGGTGAAAGTCTGGACGCGCGACTGTTGCAGTGAGACTTATGGCGGCTCGGTAGAAAAAAATGCGAAACAGCAATTCAGCAACATAAGGTTTCACTAAATTGAACATCTATGTGATACAACCATATCAGTAGGTTCGAAGTGGTTACCTTACTACTAGTAAATATCCAACCATATCCAACATACTATTGATGATAGGAATATGGTTGGATATTTACTAGCTGGATTAATTCAGCAAATGGAACACCTAATAAAGCAACCATTTTTTTAAAACCATATTCCAATTTGTAATTAAATGGTATATAGAATATAAATCCCTATGTAAATGTGAAATAAAATATATTATCCAAGAAAAAAAGTGTATTGGTGGGATAGTATATGAATGACATATTGATGGAATGGGAATGGACTATGAATGGGATGCATAACAATCCATGGACCGTATGAGTTTGTCTGAAAATAAACATCCATGGACCATATGTCTTTATCCTGAAAACATATCCTATTTAGATATCCTCACCTACACATCATCTTGTCGGAAAAATGAATAATGTTAACTATTAAGTTCATATTAATCAGCAGCCCCGGATTAATCAACACCCACATTCCCCCCAAGAAAATGACAATACTACTTTGGGTTCCTTGGAAAGCTCTCTAATCAACATGGGTTATTACCTATTAAACAATACCCTTGTGGAAACCCAAATGTTTGGATTCAAAATCTAGAGGAAAACCAATGGAAAACCAATGGAAAACCAATGGAAAACCAATGGAAAACCAATGGAAAACCAATGGAAAACCAATGGATTCAAAGCATGTTTCATCCTCACGAATCCCATTCCAAATCTCATGAATCCCATTTGTGGTTTTGCTGCTCATTCTTTGTGGGTGAAAACCTTCTCATGGATTTGGACCTTCTGGGGGGGGTTATTAAAAAAACGAACTTGGCATTAACCAAAAAATACGAATAAATAAATCCACAAGAGAACATTCTGCAAAGCAGTTTTGAATTCTTCAGATTTTTCTTAACATAGAACTTCACCTGGATATAGGAGGTAGCCAGGACGCAGGACCCTGGGATGATCATCTCATGAGGCTTGAAAGTCCTATATTAATAGCCTAATATGTCTTATGTTGATGATGTCATTTTTTCCAAACAATGTGCATCCTTATATATATATATATATATCATTGTATAAATATCCCAAGTTTTTAAGGGATGTTTTGGGGTGATAATCCCAACTATTTGTTTGTTACCTGGGTGATTCAATTCTATTTGGGATTTTTCTGCAAGCCACAAGCGGGGTGGACAGGGATCAGCCCTGCGACGTGATTCCCCAGGTCAGCGCCTGTTTCTGTTGATGGGCAATAGCTCGAAGATTGAGGAAGCGGTGGAGTGTTTATCCTTGGAGGTGCGGCTTGTGATGGCTTGTGGGCGCAGCGGAAGGAATGGCAATCCCAAGACCTGGATTTACCACGGCTTTATTGTTTTTGTTTTTTTTTAGTAGTAGGATTCTTCTGAATATTATGGAAAACCAGCAATTGATAATAGAACATGTCAAATTGACCACTGGTTTATAGTAGCGTTTGACTTTTCGTTGTTTGGGAGTTGCAAAGAAAAGACGCCCTACACTGGGGCCCCAACATTAATAGATCCAAAATATAACAAAACCAGTATTTTCGTTTGGGAATATTTAATATACTAGGTGGAAGGGAAAAAAGCGTGCGGGACCATGACTTTGAGTTGAAAGGGGTTTCGCCCAGTTATGCCAAGCCACAGTCACAAATCAGCCAAGTATGGGCTGCAAACTTCACTCAACAGGGGAAGTGCGAAGCGAACAATGAAATATTTTTAACACATGGTCAAAGGATGACGAGGATTCTACCAAACCACAGGTGACACCATGTGATGGCTTGTTGCCACGCCATGTGTTTGGGGTGGCACAGGCAGCCAACTCTGAAACTTGTACTGTGTGCTTCTGTTGCATGTGTGTGTACAATGTGTACCTATACCTATAGACATGAACGTCATGTCAATGTATGTGTATGCATGTGTATATATATATGACATGTATATGTATATGACATGTGGTATACACCAGAATAGCATGCCCATACTTCTCATAAATAGCTGATATATTGTATAAATATATATATATATACATACCTTTGATGATTTGGCTAAACCCTTTGAACATCGCTGAAGACCCTGAGCCTGTCCAAGCACCAAAACCATCCATCAACATAACCAGTGCCCATCATCTCCAGATTCCCCTTTGCAGATTCAATCCCGTTTTCCAATTTCTCCATCAAATACCATCAATGAAGCATAATTTCTTCAATGTATCACAGTATTTGGATGGTTTAAAACGCATTTGTGATGATTAGGTCTCCATGTTCCATGTTTGAACCCTAATTGTAATTGTAATTGTGATGATTGTTGTTGCTGCTGTTGCTGTTATTGTTGTTGTTGCTGTTGTTGCTGTTGCTGTTGTTGCTGTTGCTGTTGCTGCTGTTGTTGTTCTTGCTGTTGATGTTCCTGTTGCTGTTGCTGCTGTTGCTGTTGCTGTTGCTGCTGTTGCTGTTGCTGTTGCTGTTGTTGTTGTTGTTGCTGTTGCTGGTGTTGCTGTTGCTGCTGTTGTTGTTCTTGCTGTTGCTGTTGCTGTTGCTGGTGCTGGTGCTACTGTTGCTGTTGCTGTTGCTGTTGTTGTTCCTGTTGCTGTTTCTGTTGCTGTTGCTGCTGTTGCTGCTGGTGTTGGTGTTGGTGTTGGTGTTGCTGTTGTTGTTGTTATTATTGTTATTATTATTGTTGTTAATCCTATTCGTTGATTGTTATACTGCCTTCCCCCTCAGCGGCACAACCTTCGGGACAGCTTCGCCCAGGTCTCGGATGGCCAGCAGCTGCGGGTCATTTGCCACGGAACTGGGGAATATCTCTTCGTTGAGGCCCTTTCGTTGCCATGATACTGGCTGGTAGATTGATATTCTTCCTATGGGGAATATAATTGAGCCAGTATAATAAGAATTGGTATATTATATCAAGTAATTCCACTACAAGTGATATTCCCCATATAATATTGCTATATAATTCCACTGTTATAATTCACAAAATATCTATATAATGATCCCCAATAAGCCAATACAGCCCGCCAAGAAATCGACCCATCTATTCCGGTGTTAACCATGAAAAATGGAGAATGAAGCAACAACCATGACGTAATGATATATTTATAAAAAATATAACACTCTATACATTTGGAATGGGTTGGGTGGTTTCAACATGTTTCAGGTACGTTTTGCGTTCAACTCTTCAACCCTAGGCTGATGGTCCCGATGAACTGTCATTGCCACCGACTGAAGGGACGTCTATGATTTTTTTGTGCCCATGAGAGAATTATGATCTAAAAACATCTTTTGCCATGGGATCAAAGATGAAAACCACCAAACGGATTCGCAGCAAAACACCGGAGTTAAATTATATATAATATATTGGCAAGATTGACAAGATTTGAGTGGGTAAATATTCAATGTGAAAATTTGTTGTCCAAATCCATGCGCAACTGTATTTGTCAAATTCATGATTTCCAGTAGAGTGGGTTTGTATGGGTTTGTGTTCAATCACCGTGTTGGTTTTGTCCGATTTGATATGTTTTATATATATTCTGTATTTGCGGGAGCTAATCCAAGAGCACATGAGGATCATCCCTAGCCACAGGGGATCCTGAAATTACAGATAGGCAGATAGGGAGTACTTGGGACACATATGAACCAACAATGATGCTAACTTCATGAAACCAAGAAGTCGATAAGGGTTTCGATTGCTTCTTTGAAAGCCAACCAACCCATTTTGGAGTTTTATTGGGGTAGCCGGTACTCATATCCAAGGTTGGGTTCGCTGAGTCGGAATATGTCAGCAGAGCGTTGCTGACGTTCACCCCACGGCAGATTCTGCCCATTCAACCCCAGATGTTACCACATGTTTAGATATTTTTAGATATTTTAAGCATATTATTATGGATTCAAATGGTTTTGACTGATAATAGGATAGAATTATGTATATAGACGACCCCCAAACCTGATGGTTTATCATCGGTTTCCTTGTGAAAATGGTCATTTTGGGGTTGGTATGTCTTAGTGTCCTGTATATTTCACCCCTCTTACATGAGAAAACCGACCAGGCACGGCCGGGCGGTGTGGGCGACGCGCAGAGCACGGCAGTGCTGATGCTACCTGAGGCGGTAGAGGATGGATGATGGTGAATAATGGTGAAGAATGGTTCAATCATGGTGATCTGATTGGTGGTTGGGATCATTTTTTATTTTTCCATATATTGGAATAATCATCCCACGTGACTTTCATATTTTTCAGAGGGGTAGGTCAACCACCAACCAGTGATTAGTTTTTATTAGTGCTGATCAATAGTGATAAACCCTATGGCAATCAAACGTGGCTAGGAAATAAATGGATGATTTGAATGGGAAATCATCTATCAATGGGCCATGTGCCATGGCTATGTCAAATAACCAGAAGATAACCAAGAAAAGTGGTGCTACAGTCGTCCCACAGCCGTTGTGCCATGGGGAAGTTGATGTACTTCTATAGCTGCATATATATATATTATATATATATTATATATATATGTGGGGGGGTCCAGGTACCCAAAATGGAAGGTTTATAAGGAAACCTCCGCAAAATATGTATATATATATACGTATATTATTATGTGTATATATATATGTATTATACTAGGCTTGAGGTCTATGACCCAAAACACACACACACAATGGTCAATCATAGAAAGTCTGGGACACCTTTGCGGAAGTGCTCAGTTACAAACTAAAAGAAGAAAAATAAAGCCTGACTTTTGGGCATGAACATGAACCCAGATCAAAAGTTAGTGGTTGGTAAATGATTACATTTTGTTCATGGGGAAACAGGGGTACCCTTATCTTGGGAAACATCAATGTCTTATTCGGTTTGTATGTTTGGGGTATTATTTTTTAAGTGTTTTTTTGCCGTGTTTGTTTCTTGGGTATGTTTTGAGGTGTTTCATGGTTTTTGATGTGTTCATTTCTCTTATTTAGGGTTATCTTTTCACTTACCTCCGTGTGGGTAAATGATTTAGATACACTGGATTGCATTGTCATTTGAGTGAATTATTGAGACATGTTGGATTATATATATATATGTGATGTAATGGTATTTGGAAAGAAAACACATTTATGTGTCAAACGTTGTATTTCGTGGTCATTTGTTCTCCCACGATTCTGGCGGCTTCGGCTGATCGCCCCAGGTTCGTGTCCTGAGCAGAGATTGATTGCGGCCAAAAAGTGATGGAGAGCTTGGTGACAGAGCAGTGGCTGCGAAACCAGTGGTTGATGTACCCTTAGGAGACAATAGATGATAATAGTCTAGCCACTACATTGGGGATGATCATGATCCATTGTGGGAATCCCGCTCTCAACCAGGCAGTATGGAATGAAAGGGATTTTTAACACTGAGTTGAGCAGTGGCTGCGAAGAAAACCCCGGTTGATGCTTTGCTCGGGGACCATACTCACCAACCTTTTCTGGGGAATAGAAAACCATGAACGGGGAATGCCCTTCTCAACCAAACAGTTTTTCAAGGACCGACGGACCGAGTTTTGAACACTGCTCAGCTGGCGAGGGGTGAGACTTTGACAGCAGTAAGGGTTGATACTATTGAGAACTTGTGGCATTGTCAATTGTGACCAGGATAATTCCATAGTTTCCATTTGAATGTGATCTTCAGACCCAAGGAGTATTAAGGATTTGTTTCTGCGCGGAACCAGCAATCAAGGCAGGCCCCTGCTGAACAAGAGGCTTTACAGAGCTGTGGCTGTGTCAGCAGTACGCAAATGAACCTGGGATCTCTTGCAACATCAAGAGGTTGTAACAAAACAAACCGCAAATGCCAAACGGCCAGCTCCCCAAGATCCATGATGTTCACGTGAGGCCGCATCATTGCTGGCCTGAAATGACATCATGGGAGGATTTCTATGGATTTATCGGATTTCTATCATTAACGATCCAGATCAACAGATATCAACAGCATCCAGTAGCCTGTTTGTGCTTTGCCAGCTGGCTCTCAGTTGAACTCAGTTGTTGGGTTGGCAGCAAGCGGCCAAGATGTGCGAGGGCCCAGATCATTTGGCATGGTTTATGGCTGAGAATAACAAACAAAAAGCACTGGTTGATGACACCTGGGTTTGTAAATGAACTTATAACTGGGAAGGAGGGAAACCACCTAGTACTTAAAGAGAACGCCACAAGTTGCCTGAGCTTGCTGAAGTGACTTGACCCAAGCTGTTCTGGAGGATGTGGCACCCCTTTACGGACACACTGGGTGTGGTTCAGACTTAAGTATGACAACATGCCTAGCAAATTTATCCCGGGGCATCTCGGGGCTTTCCGGTGTTAGCAGAAATCCCCGCTGACCGAGGATCCTATAGGTACACTGGACGAATTGCATCAACATTCTTGGTTTACAGATCATACTTCTGAATGCTTCCAAAGCGTGACTCCACATGAGTTGACAAAATCAGAAACGGTCCTTAATGTATCTTAATGTCAGACATGATTAAAACTGCTTGGTGGTTTCAAACATGCTTTATTTTCCATAATATATGGGATGTCATCCTTCCCATTGACGAACTCATATTTTTCAGAGGGGTAGGTATACCACCAACCAGATATTAATAATCATCCACCATATCTATTGATTAGTAACCATATTATTCCATTAATATCCCATACATTATCCCATAGATAAATATATGAGGTTATCACATTAACCATCAGAAACAATCCGCCGCATCCCGCGTCCAAAACCACCAAGGGCCCAGCTCGAATCAGCTGCGACTCGGTGCATCCGATCGTTTTGAGAGTGTGCCATGGAAAACGAGTCTTAAAATGAGCCATTTATAGATTATGTAACCATGATGTAACTATCAAACATGATGATGTTGCATATATATAATATATATATATATATATATGTGCTTATATATAACATAAACTATATGTGAAACTACCAGAGGGTTACCTTTGAATGATTTTCCATAACTATATATATATATATGTGAATCATTGTGAAACTACCAGAGGGTATTAAATGGTTTTCCATAACTACAAGTGAAACATTGTACTGGCGAGCTATTTACCAGATTCATGGGATGGGAACTTGTGGTGGTTTACCATCTATGATTTGGATGCTATGGGAATGGCGGATCCACGATAATTAGTGACGCCATTATTAGTGAACCACCAGGTTAGTAATATCATGTAATATCTAATGCAAATTTTGATAGTAATGAATTTCAGGATGGGGGTAACCATCCGAAATTTTTGAGTCAACACAGTTGATTGATCTGGAGTTGATATTGTTTTCTTAGCCGCTCTATAATGTGTGTGTGTGTCTGAAAATGGGAGATTTACTCCCCATGGGGAAAATGACGAGACACTGTCTGAAAAAGATTGGTCAAACCTAATATTATTCCCTAATATTATCCCGAACGCTTTGTTTCTCACATCTTCTAAGGTTAGCCATGCAGCAAAATGAGCCCTTGCCTAGTCTCAGCGGGGCAATTTAGAGTATTTTAGACCCAATGTTCCAAAACCAAAGTGCTTTTCTAGTGAAAGAATCTTGGAATGATGCTGGTTTCAAGTCCCAAGAGGCCCTCCAGTGACTGAGATGATCCCCAAATTTCAAGGTACTTCGAGGTACATGTTGCAAAAGAATGCTATCATTCAAGTTGGTGAGCCTGTGTTAGGCAACTTTGTTTTTAATTCAGATTGGAGGCTAACCAGGGTTTGTCGGGGATAACTATCTATATCTAGTTTGAGGTTTATAAACCAACTTACAACTGGCGGGCACATTGCGTTGCAAACTCACCCCAGAATACCAGTGGTGCAGCAGTGCTGGAATAAAGCTTAAACAAACACTGCAGATCTATTTTTGGAGATCCCTTTGTTGAAAGTACTAAAGTACTGATTAACTGAAGATAACATCTATAACTAGTGCACTCTGCAGGAGAAAAAACAAGATGAAGCCCACGAACCCGAATGCTCACACGTATGTTAATGGTACAGATGTCAAAGCACATGGTTATGCAGTCACGCACAATACCTTTCTGCAATAGTTTATATTTGAACAGTCTTGTACATGTTTCCCTTGTTACCAGTCTGCAGTGTGGGGTGGAAAGTGTGGAGTGTGGAGTGTGAAGTAAGGAGTGTGGAGTGTAAAGTGTGGAGTGGGGAGTGTAGAGTGTGTAAAGTGTAGAATGCGGAGTATAAAGTGTAGAGTGTGGAGTATGGAGTGTAAAG
>Ga0126342_10023369_pt1 | contig 10120 bp, 5 predicted proteins | sample Cyp1metagenome_FD_92528 | JGI IMG/M metagenome (GOLD analysis project Ga0126342, IMG submission 92528) | Coral microbial communities from Lord Howe Island, Old Settlement Bay, Australia - Cyphastrea 1 metagenome | ecosystem: Host-associated > Invertebrates > Cnidaria > Coral ... | reverse complement strand
CTACTTCTCTTCTCGACTGCCTATAACACATCTTTCATATATTGTTTGTAAAATTGTGTCTCCATACTAACAAGAGAAGACCCTGCTCCTCTACGCTCTCGGGCCATCCGTCGTCTAGTTGTTCCATTTGATGTTTCCCATATGCTCCCACATTTGCTGGTATATTTACCCACAAAACTGGATGATTTTTGGGGGAAATGTTGGTATTCATATTCCAGCACCATGGAGCATTTTATGTTTGTGAAGGGCTTACCAAAAACATCTCGAGGCTCTGAGAATCTGACCTTCCCTGCTGTACAGCGGTCAGGGATGGGGCCCTTTATGCGGCATCGCAGTGACCCTCCTGAAATTCACCGAAAAAAAAAGCTGGGTTTTTAACTGCTAAGATTCTAAGACATCAGCTTTTATGGCAGTTTATGGGTACTTGGAGGGTCCATATTGATATGTTTCTTGTTTTCCCTACATGTTCCTTTTTGTTTTGTCAATATGTGGATGATTCCACCATGCCAAAAGAGCAAGTGGCGGTCGATGGTGTTGAGATTTTGTCATACCCCATGACGGATCCATGGTGCTGGTATATATGCTAACATTTGGGGTATATTGATGGTAAATGTTACCATATATATATATAGATATATATAGCATACATGGATCCTATGGCTACTAATTCTTTGGTCTTATTTCGACACACTAAACTCACATCTGCAATTTGTGCCATCTGCTGATTCCTTCCTTCTGCGACGTGCCATGAAAAAAGATGAGAACGGCAGCTGCATCGCCATGATATGCTGTGGGTATTGGTCATGTTCATTGCATTGCTACCAATGGATCCAGAGGATCCAGAAAATGGGTCATCTTCACTATCAAAACAACAATAATGGGGGGATGATCACGTCTGATCCACAGCCATGTCTTGGTTGAATCTGCCAACCCCCTAGACCAAACAATGTTGCATTGATGCACTCAATAAATTCAACGGGGCCGCAGAGCTGGCTAAGCGGGTTTATAAGTAACCAGGAATCATAGTAGATACCCTCTGGTAATTTAACATAGCTATTGAAAATGGCCCAGTCGAAATAGTGAATTCTCCCATTCAACCTGGTGATTTCCCATAGTTTTCCATAGCTTTCCCATAAAAAAATAGTGATTTCCCATCGTTTTTTCTATGTTTACCAGGCCGGGTCAACCACCGTTGGAACCGTTGGATCCGTTGGATCAGGATCAACACCTTTTCGATAACATCCTCTCACTCCGGACGTTTGGGGGACGGCCCGCGCAGCCCCCCCATCCCCAAGGGAACGGTGGTGGGACATGGGAGCCACCGTTTGAAGTTTGTTTGACTTTCTTTCATCGTTTTTTTCAGACTCCTGAGTGCAATTGTATATATATATATATATATTATTATCATATAATATATCACATATATATATATATATATATACACTCATTCATATATATATACATGTATGTTATGATATTGATTTAGTAACTTGTGTGCCAGTATCACGCCAAAGTCATCAACATGGGCGTTGGGTCGTCTGGTCATTCGAAAACCTGACCTGTTTGGTGGCGATCATCACTTTGGATTTGGCGGCGCGAATTGCGCCGCGAACCCCCTGGTGAAGGCAGCCCCAATGATCCAAAAAAACATGGCTTGGGCAAGATTCGCAACGCGATTTATCGTTCACCAGAGGGTTTTTTTCCGAAATCGTTCACCAGCAATATCTTTGGAATTGAAAACTAGATACAACAACATACAAGCGGCAAAAAAAAACAAAGACCTCAAATGGGATCACTGGACACATTTAGACTGATCCTGACTGGTCCATACGAGCACCATCGGATGATGTAAATCATCCACGACAAAAAACACATGGAGGACACGAGCCAATGCTCGTTGGCAAGAAGTGAAACTTCTCAATTCAATGCGACTCTGTGCAATTTCTCACAACTCGCAGCACGCGTTTGCAGGTTGTGCAGGTGTCATATGCGCCCATGATGCAAAACAAATATCTAAAAAGTACATACAAGTACAATTCAATTTGAACATTGGGCATTCTTGGTCGAAGTTGTGTAGGAGTCTGTTCAGTCATTTCTGAAACATGCATGATTTATATCAGGAAACGCTACAGTTGAACCCTGGTTTTAAGCATCCAAAAGTTTGTTTTTCCTGCCGTTTCGTCCCCTCAAAGCGCTTCCCAGGATTTGCAATCATGAAATATGATGTCACAATCTCATTGAATGACTTTGGAAAATCTCATTGTATCACTTTGAAAAACAGAATCGAGTCTTTCTGCGCTGCTTTTCACAGTGATTCCTGGCAAATCTGCAAACGTCCTCTGCCTATGCGTGCGAGCAACCAGAGACAGACAGGGTGGACAGGGTGAGATGCCAGAATCAATGGTTGGATTGAAGGGAAATGTGACACGAAACTCTGGTTTTTACATCGATTCAAATGGACGGCGCTGCCGATTGTCCGTCTGAGCAATGTCCGGAACTTGGGGATGGAAACGAGAAAAAACTCCCGAGAAATAGTCCTACTTCATGGTAGAGCTCCGATGGCCTACAGTATAAGTGACTTAAGAAATGCCTGAAGAAATGCTTGCGCATTCTTGGAAAGTATCAGTCATTTACAGTAGATTGTTTCTGCTCAAGTTTGAGGCCCATTTGGCCATTTGCCATTTTTGGTTTCCTATCATCTCTTATCCCATGATTCCCTGATCGCAACTCTAGCTGATCACGGCACATTGCAGCTTTTTGTAGCGCAAAGGTGGGGTGTGCAAGCTTCTAGCCAGCATTGAGCTGCTATCCCGTTTTCCCATGGTTTTCCTATCCCATCTATTAGTGCTTGGTAAAGAGGTATCCCGGTCACCCTACGGATCATGATGAATTCCCAAATAAAGCAGTTTGTATAAGCCCCGATAACCAATCAAGAGTGGTAGCTTCAATGGCTTAACTCAACTGCCCCTTGATCTGAATTTCCATTGGGGGCAACCCCAAGCTGCATCTTAGTTTCACAAACAAAGCTGACATCAAGACGTAGGTTTCCTAAAATAGGGGTACCCCAAAATTCCATTTATAGAGGGATTTTCCCTTATAAACCATCCATTTTGGGGTACACCCATAATCAGTATCACTGTGGGATACTCAGAATGCAGCCTGCCTGCAGCTGCCCTAATTTTTGTGCCTTCCAACACTTTGGACGTGCTGCCCTCTTGGGTGGCCATGTCGGCATGAGCACATTATATAAGAGAGAACACTACATATATATATATATTATATATATTATATATATACATATTATATATATATGATATTATATGATATTATATATATATAATATTTATATTTTATAAAACACTGTTTACCAATGTTCTAGGAGGTGAGGCCCCTCAGTTGCAAGTTGGTCTATAAACCCATTACGTATATTTAAGCATAGTCATATACCCCATAAGCACAAGTTAACCAGCTGATATGCGTGAACTTAGCTATGCGTTAACTTGGTTTTTGTTGGGGGCCTCACCTTCTAGTAGGATCTTACTTTTCTATTTTTTGGGTTGCTATACTCCTTGGTCATGCTCTGGGCTGGCCACCGGCTGGGCTACACTTGGTTGGAAGGGACGGGCAGAAAACATCCCCAACACTTTGCAGTTCAGAACGAAGTCAGCCGTCTTCAACGGTTCTTTGCTGTAGCTTTCAGCACTGTAGAACCTTTTAGCTGCGCAGCATCAGCATGGCTTTCCCCGAGGGAACATGATGGGATGAAGGTTGAAAGCTGGCCAAAGTAGGATGCTCTGGCATAATTGTGTATATATGCCAGTGTATGCATGAGCCTGAACAAAACAAGTTGTAGATTATCAAACATCAGTCTGGACTAAGCCCTAACATCAATTTCTAGTTGGTCGGCTTTCCCATGAAATGGTGAAGTTCATACTTTCAACCAATTGGATAGGTCCAAACTTAATCAATAGGAAGATTGGAATGAGATGCCATGAGCTTCTTTCATCTTCTTTGCCCATCAATAACCATTTCTTTCAGCCATGTTCTGGCGCGCTGACTGCGACGCTGACAAAGGGGCCCCTTGCGAGTTTTGCTTGTGGCTGACTAGCCGTGAGAGCACCGGCAGCAGTCTTAAGCGTCTCATTGACCACACAGGTCCTAAGACTTCCTAAGACTATACTTACTGGTTGAGTTGATTCCCTAAAAAATGAGAACTGGTTGTATATTTCGAATACATGGGCAACCATTCCAAAACAATCAACAAGTCTATGGTCTACGGCCACAAATTCACCATCTATATAGGTGTTACGTTTCACCCAAGAAATGGAACAATTCACCATAAATTCCAAGACTTGGCCAATAGCAACCCCAAGAAAATGCAAACATGGTACCATGATACAGATGATGTTTCGCCCATATTTCCAGGTCTTCAATGGTTCTTTTTTTTGAAGGTTGCTATATGGCTATATAATTATACATATTGGATCATATTGGCCTATTCAGAAAATGAGACCCGGCCCCCAGATTGAGAAGCCTCACGCAACAATTCCTTGCACGGGTCAATGGGGATCAAACATATGGCCTTTGGACAAATCTCGCTATATTAATGAAGAATTTCCCTCCGGTCATCAAACATGGCAATTAAATGTCCCCCATTTCTAACTAATGTTTCGATTAAACATTTAGTTCGGGGATTTCCCAGCGGCCCGCCACGTTTGATGACACCGCAGGGTAGTGCTTGAACCATGTCTGAACAACAACTGCCACCCAGCATGTCTGATCTACTCACTCTTCCTGACAACACTTTCGGTTCCTCAATAAACAAAACCACTTCATCATCATCATCATCATCATCATCAACAACAACAACAACAACACTCTCCAACTAGGGACTCGACGTCATAGTCATCCAAAGATGTTTTTTTTCAGTAGGTCCAATTTCCCTTAGCTGGCTAAAAGTGTGATCATTTTCGGACATCCAAATGGCCATCAAATTGGGAGCTCGGCTCCCATTCTTAGACAAACCCAGATATATAATGATATATATCTTTCTCAAAAGCTCCGCGGAAATCCTATACAAAAAAAATAACACGTGACCAAAATGTGGATCATTTTTAGTGAGCTATAGGGACCTTATCTGGTTGGTGGTTTCAACCCCTCTGAAAAATATTAGTCAGTTGGGATTATTCTTCCCAATATATGGAAAAATAAAAAATGTTCCACACCACCAACCAATTATGGTCCTTTATTGATACATCCATCACTTCAGTGCCATGAAGCTCTTCGCTAAAAACTGCTTCCAGGGGTGCCCTCAACGATTTCAGCGAAGTGTCACAGGTCGCATTGCTTCACATTGGTCACCTCGGGAAAAGGTCTAAACTGGTCGTTTAGCCAAGTCTTCGAACATGGCTAATCTTGGAATATCTTAGCTGGTTGGTGGTTTCAGCCCCTCTGAAAAATATTAGCCAGTTGGGATGATTATTCCCAATATATGGAAAATTAAAAAATGTTCCAAACCACCAACCAGTGGAATATCTTAGATTCTTAGATATTCATGTGGTCATTCTGCAGCATTTGTCGCATTTTGCCATATTCTCGCGGATGGTCATACTTTCATTACTGAATTCTTGACCCAGGAATTTCAGTGATGAATGTCGAAGGTGATGTCTGGGACCCCATACTTCAAGGCAGCATAAGTCCATGTGGAGCTTTTGGAATATGTTTGAAGAAATCAGAATCCAAGATAATCCAAGTTTTTCTGCCTTTTGCTTCTTCCACTTTGGAGAGACATGGAGAGACGTGGAGAGACGTGGAGAGACCAAAACCTCTGAGTCAATTGTCTCCTGATTTTTGAAGGGATTCCTGGTACCACCAATGATGGGACCTACCATTGTTTCATCTTCCCGTACTGCCCCTATAAGATCCCAAGTGGAGGTGGGAAGCGACCATGGGAATGCGGTCCCAGCATGGATGGTGAGGAATCAGCCAACATCAGCCTGAAGTAAGGTCAGAGGGGTTCCCCTAGTGCTAGCATGTCCTAAGCATCACCCTAATGAGGTCGTATCCATTCACTGTTTGACTGGGGGTACTATTACAATAGCTATTAAGTAAAGTCCCGGAAAAACAAAAGAAACAACCGGGGTCTCATCTATTGTTCTCAAGTCCCAGGTCATTTGTCGGTACCGGTACCTCTTCTTTTTTTCTTTCACAAATAATAGTTAAATAATCTTTACACCCCAAAAGGATATCATCTCTTCAGACAGAGTTCCCCCAACCACTGGGCTGCCGAGCGTTTCTTACCTACATTGCCGATTGGCCTTGGCCCAGATGACATCTGCCAGCGCACTTTCATTCTGTCTGATACTCAAGTGGGCGTGTCTTAAACATGTTGACTCAAGAATCTGTGTAAAACGACCCATTTTGAAGGGACATTCTGGTTTTCAACGAAGAAATCCCCATCCAACGCTTCATACTATCCGCTGAGTTTCTTCTCCCATTTCTTTGGAAACAACTCATCAACTAAACGTTTGATACCCGGCCTGGTAAACGTTTACATAACTATGGAAAATCAACCCATTTCTAATAGGTAAATCAACTATAAATCAACTATAAATCAATGGCCATGGCTTCCATCGCTTTTTGTAAACGTTTACCAGGCCGGGTAGTTAGCACATCGCCCCCACATCTTGACCCGTTCCAAGCAGCGTTTTTCATCAGCCACCCCAACCTGGTTGGTCAGGTCATCCCATGCCGGACTCTGAAAAGGACAAGACAGAAATCCAAAAAGGGATTGATGACCATCCCCAACATGGATATAGTATATATATAATACATGTACATTATATAATTATAATATTTGGTAAACGCTTACAAAAAGCTATGGAAGCCATGGCCCTAGAAATAGTTGATTTACCGTTAAAAACGGATGGATTTTCCATAGTTATGTAAACGTTTACCAAAGGGTATCCCATTAGTGTTACTGTATCTGGTTGGTGGTGCAATAACCAGCTGGAAAAAAATGAGTTCGTCAATGGGAATGATAAAATCCCATATACTATGGAAAATACAATTCATGTTTGAAACCACCAACCATATATATATATATATATATTACACGTACATTATATAATATATACTATTATTTACTATTATATACTATTATATACTATTATATACTATTATATACTATTATATACTATATATATATTATACCAACACTTAGACCATGGCACTTATCGCGTTGCAATTTACATGTACAAAGTTCAGAGTACTGTTCCTGCTCCTACCTGGATACTTGACCAAGCCAAGAAAAACTCCAGTGAGCTTCCAAATCAAACTTGGATGCCGGCTTCAGATTCATCAATCATATACATGCAGTAAGTATGTACACATACGTAGATCATTGATGATAATTGTGTGATATTATCTTTATATACATAGATATAAGGGTTTCCACAAATGGTGGGTACCCCAAATGGATTGGTTTATAATGGAAAATTATATAAAAATGGATGATTTAGGGGTAACCCTATTTCAGGAAACCTCCAGATGTGCTTCCCCAAGCCTGAAGTTTCATTGAAGCATAGTCTGGTTTCGGTGGTTTCAATGGCTTCAAGCCATCCCCAAGATGTGCGTCAGCGCGTCGAGACGCATCTCATAGATTCTGGGTTGAACATATGTGAAGAAATACATAGCAATGGTCATGATCATTGATATCTTCAATAGCCAATAGCCAATGAAGAAACATTTAGCAACATGAAGAATCAACTTAAAAAACAGAACCATGATGTAGTATCTCAGTAATATGATGTAGTAATATGTAGTAGTGACGCTATCATAGCAACACCTCCCAACAGCTCCCCACATCTCCTGGGGCTCCCAGGCAGGTGCACAGAGCTCGTGCAATGCTCCCAGCATGCCCCCTACCTGAGAAACATCTGACGACGCTGTGTGTTTTTCTGATTTTGGTGGCCGGAAGATGGGAAGATCCTTAGGTGAATATTATGTTTAGTGGCAAGAACAGAGTGGCAACGTATGGTTTTAAGATGTTTTAAGTGTAAGCGCGGTTTATAACGCTTAATTTTTTGGGGGCAGTTGCTATACACGGGCAAACTTAGATATATCCTGAAAACAAAAATGTGCGCTGGTTGACTTTAAAAGTGTATATGATAGTTATTTCTGAACTCCCCATCTAAGGTTTCCCCAGTTTTTGAGAAGATGTGGCTATTTTGCAAGGTTGCTTCTTGAGGCCCTCAGTCACAGTAACAAGAGCTGGAAATTGGATTGCAGAAGAGGCAACCAAATTGGCAAAAAAGGTATAATATACCTTGAACCTCACCCGCAAAAAATCGCATGGTAGCACCTAAAAACCAAAGTTTACACCCTACAATATCTGGTTGGTGGTTTCAACCCCTCTGAAAAATATGATAGTCAGTTGGGGTTACTATTCCCAATATATGTAAAAATAAAAGCAATGTTCCAAATCACCAACCAGAATATCTTTAGCTGGACCCTGAATGATGATCCACTGTCACATCACCTTATCCGGTCCTCCCATCCCCGAATCGCTACAATGAACCATAGGAATGGTGCTTTTTGGGTGCCCCAAATTTGAACATGCCATAGACTCCAGAGAAGTAGTAGCCTTTGGCAATTCAACAAAGCCATAGACAATGACAATTGATTCAATTGTCATAATCCATGTTTGATTGGTAAATCCTTGAAATCAATGGGCCATGGCTAACAAATTACCAGCAACCTATGCTGTCACTTGGGGTTCATTGGCTCTAGCTCCGGATATGGGTCCGAGGTTAGGAAGATGCTAGCGCTAACGATTGACCTTAGCTGCACTTCCAATAGCTTGCACTTGGTGGTTCATCCCACTTAGTAAGTGGGCTATAACCCCAGTTATAAATGGGATAAGTAGGGTTAATCCACTTATAACTGGGGTTATAACCCACTTACTAAGTGGGATGAACCACCAAGCAGTAAAGATGCCCTCTTGTCCTTAGAGCCTTAGAGCGATTCTGAAATATCCAATGATCATCCACCTCCAAAATGGTAGAAATCTCTGCAGACCAAGGCATTAGACTCTCGAAGTGGATTGAGACTCTAATATAATGTAACCTCATTTGTAAGCAAATCAACTCCCGATTGATAAATCATCCTTAATAAAAACGACATGCAGATTACATCATATGACACACATATATATATACATACATTATTTACAACATCAATTGAATTGTCAGTTTTGTGTTTGTCAAAGCCCTGCTCTTGAGTAGCTTAGACGTTACTTTGGGGTACAGTTCCACCTTTTTCGGTAGCTATATGGTCATTGGGATTATATCTTTCATCAAGTAACCATGGTGTTACCAACCAAGTGACCAGCTCAGGCACGAGAGATACTGCATTCACCTGAAGGAAAAAACATATCCAAGGGAGGATCGAAGGATAAAGCAACATAAGAAACATGATGAATGTTGAAGATTTATCCATGTCCATAATACCTATGTATCATGAACTGTTCATTGTCTTGCAGGATATAGATGATGTGTATATATATATATATATATGTATATATATGTATATGTAAATATACATAGTATATATATATAACTATATATATATGCAGCATACGGTGTACACATGAAGAATATATATATATATATATATATATATCATGCATAGTATGTGTGCGTACATCATATTCCCCGAGGATCGAGCGTAGTGAAATAGCTTCAACATTCACAAATGTAAGCTCTCAGGGCCACATTGGGGTTTTAGATGTCTCCGTAGCCCCCAGAACCAACATTCACAAAACTGGATTTTCGTGATTTTTTATGGATTCCCATGTGAGATCTAAGGGGTAGAATCTAGTACCTTCAACAGCCATAGAATCTAGTACCTTCAACAGCCAATCTGCCGCGCACAACGTCACTTTTATCACCCCTTTCGGCCGGTAGGTTCGCAACCTAATGAGGAACCGGCCCAGCAGGCGGAGCTCAAGGAGCTTCCTGTGCACCCGCTTCGCCAAACCTTTGCAGGTTCCGATCATGTCCTCATCCATGTAGGTGTGGTAAAACCTGCAATTGTACCTCGTCCGGAGCATCGAAAGGTT
>Ga0126342_10023368_pt1 | contig 10120 bp, 11 predicted proteins | sample Cyp1metagenome_FD_92528 | JGI IMG/M metagenome (GOLD analysis project Ga0126342, IMG submission 92528) | Coral microbial communities from Lord Howe Island, Old Settlement Bay, Australia - Cyphastrea 1 metagenome | ecosystem: Host-associated > Invertebrates > Cnidaria > Coral ... | reverse complement strand
TATTGTTATTATTATTTTTACTATTATTATTATATATTATTATTATTAATATTATTATTATTATTTTATATTATTATTACTATTCTTATGATTATTGCTACTATTACTATTATTATTATATATTATATATTATTATTGTTATTCTTATTATATATTATTATTTATTATTATTATTGTTATTATTATAAAATATTATTATCATTATTATTATTATTATATATTATTATATCTTATTATTACTATTATAAATTATTATTATTGTTATTATTATTACCTATTATTATTGTTGTTATTATTATATATTGTTATTTTATATTATTATTAAATATTGTTATTATTATTAATATATATATATATATATGAAATTTGTTATATATTATGTACCAGTAGTGCCGCACAAAGCTGCGGCGGAGGTTTCAAAGATAGGAAATTATAGGAGAGGTGAGTTGTTGTGATGCATGGGCGAAGCGAATCCACTGATGGATCGAAGGGCGGTTTCATTTTTGGAGTCGTTGCAGTGGTCACCTCACCCACAACTGCAGGATGTAGTGTGGTGTAGCGAAGTGCAATGTAATTGAACTGTAACTGTGGTTGTAGTTGTAGTTGTAGTGGAGTTGATGTTGTTGAAGTTGTTGAAGTTGTAATGTTGTCAAAGGAAGTTGGGAAGCAGTGCTCCCGTGTTACGGACAAATAGAATTGTGAGACTTGACATTGACGAAGGGTGGTGTGCGACTTGGCATCACATAACAATACATCACAAAAGAATTGACATTGATGAAGGGTGGTGTGCGACTTGACATCACATAACAATACATCACAAAAGAATAATAGGCTATGACACAGGGTGGTGACGAAGGGCAGTGGTGACCTAGGGAAATGGTGACTTTGGGAAATGGTGAGGAAGGGAGGTGAGGAAGGGAGGTGGTGACGAAGGGATGTGGTTACTTTGGGAAGCGGTGACGAAGGGAGTGTGGTGACTTTGGGAAGTGGTGACGAAGGGAGGTGGTGACAATGGGAGTGTGGTGACTTTGGGAAGTGGTGACGAAGGGAGTGTGGTGATTTTGGGAAGTGGTGACTAAGGGAAGTGGTGGCGAAGGGAAGTGGTGAGGAAGGGAAGTGGTGTCTATCTGCAAGCTTGAAAACGAAACAAGTCCGCGAGAGGTCCTCAATTTTTGAAGTTGACAACATCAAAAACGAAGCAATTCTGCGAGACTTCCTCAATGTTCTACGTTGACAACATTGAAAACGAGAAAGTTCTGCGAGACTTCCTTCAAAAATGGAAAGTTGACGGCAGAGCGACGGCCTCGTACCAATGCGTCTTGCGATTTTTCCACTCCGTCTGTGTAAAGTGCTGCGCCTGCCACGAAAAAGTGATGCCAGGTCATACGAAGTGCTGCACCTGTCACGCAAAATCATCTCAGCAAACCTGACGATCTGATGCTCCAAAACGCAACCCTTCTCAGGAAATCAGCGCCCTGAACCCCTTAACATCTCTGATGAACATGTCTCTTGTACTGCGCCGGCCACGCGCATCTTTGCAGATCCTTTTCAAATGAACCACGCTTGCCATCGTTTTTGGAAATGCTACAAACCCCTCACGTTACGCTCACTTCTGACAAGGTGCACAATCCCTTGTGCTTTCCACGCAAAACGACAAAAGGTCCGGGACCGTCAGTCTTTAACACTTTTGACTTCGAAATGTGCTTCGCGCCACAACGGCGTGCACTTTTTCATCATCTCAACTTCCAACAGTGGTCTGGGACCGTCAGTTTCTTACACTTTTGACTTCGAAAATGCTTCGCGCCACAAGGGCGTGCAATTTTTCATCTCTCATCTCCCCAGATGGCTCCACACCCGCCGCTTTAGCGAGCCTACTTTTCGACCCTCCAGAGCCACAAATCATCGGAAAAACACAGTGTTTCGCGACTTTGCTACCTTTTCGCGCACCCGCATCTTCTGTCTTCTGACTCGTTCTGTTCTTTGATCTTCTTTCTTCTTCTCTTCTCTTTTCTGACTCTTCCCACCTCTGCTTTTTCATCTGTCCATATTGTTGGAAGTTTGACTTCTAAACTTCTTTCGATAAGTATATATTATTGTAATGCCAATATGATCTTTTCGTAGCAGCCACATAACATTCTGTTCACTAGTATACCTCCATGTATTTGGAATGCTCATTTCTCTGCCAGGTGCCCCGGCTTGACTTTCGGCGATCGCACATAGAGACAAGTGAAGCCCAAGACCATCGCCAAACTCAGCTGATCACTATGCACTGCAATGCACTGCAATGCACTGCACTCGCCGCGCCGTTTGATAAGTATGGTACTGATTGGTACTGGAAGTTTCCGGAAGTTGCTGGATACGCCAAGCCAGGTCTTTGTGAGTTTCTTTGCTGGCAGACCCCAGCTTTGTTCGTGGGAATTTGGGTTGAAGAAATTCTGTTTCGGCGTGATCATGGCATCAAAACACGTAAACTCGGGGGCAGATCTTTGTCTTGGCACCTCTATAGGTAACCCTCGAGTCCCGCCCTCTCGGCTGCCCCGAATGTGCCCAAGTCACAAGATGCCCAACGCTACAAAAGCCCAGCCCTGGCAAGATGCAAAGAGAATGTCACGAGAGTTTTGGAGAGGTCTCACCATCTCCAAAACACAACGAATCTGCGGAACCCCACCATTTCCCACCTGCCAGGTCATCCCTGAAGGTGGTTTTGGCAACGCACAAATCTCCGCACGGAAGCTGGGCTTGGCGATCTTGCAACCGAGCCTTATCAGCTCGCAGTAAGGGGACAAAAACTTAATTACATCTCCACAGTTGTCAGGAAAGGCGTCAGGAAAGATCAATCAAGTTGCACTTCAAAATCTCGATATTCCTTCTGTGCAAAGGGAGACTCGGCTACATTGGCAGCTCTCAGAAAGCTTGAAGGAATGCGGCAATGTGGTCTTGAAAGAGATACATTTCACACAATGATCGGGCTTCATCGGGTTTCAACGGCACCAACACGGACTTTAGCTTTGAGGCTTGCCCTGGGATGCTTGGACAAGAGTCGATTCGCAACTAACCAGCAGACCAAAATGCTCCTACAGCCAAAACCAGCACTAAGTTCAATGACTGCAGTTCAGATCGTAGTAGTGGGAAGTTACACCAACCATATCTGTAATTGATATTAATTATATGCATTGTTACATTAAATTGATATTAATAAATTATATTTTAGTTGATCATGTTTCCGAACTTGTGGCAATAGACTAGCCTGGTTGCAACATATTGCAACAACAAAGCAAACACTCCAAATGCGGATGATCAAACAGACTACATACTGTGAGAGACAAGGATCGGAATGCAAAGCCCTATCTCAACTTTGGATCACCTCACAAGTTTGATGTCTTGAGACTTGAACCTATGGCATTTGCCCATATTTATCATATGTTTATCATATTTGCCCTACCTTTACGAGGACTAAAGAATACTAAAGATATAGTCATTGGTCCCGTCCTGCTGGCCAAAGTTCAACGCATCACGCAATGTGAAGAAGAAAGCCTAAACGACTCAACGACTAAACATCCGCTGCAAAACGATGCAAAACGATGCAAATCTGTGAATGGGCCAAGACTTGAAGAAACGAAGGTGGGGACCAATGCTTCATCTCCGAAAAAAAAAACGTGAGTTGACTGACAGACATCAAAAAGAAACAGGTCGAACAAAGCTAGGCGAGTAGGAAGAAACACCATCTTCATGGATCCCTTTGTTTCCTCTACAACTGTGTATTTTATGACCATTGAAACCCATCAAAAATCGTAAAAAAAATCGACGTTTCGACCCTGGCCGCTGCGGACACGGAGCATGGTCAGGACCAGGCAGTCCCCCAGGGACTTGAAGATTCCACTGCAAATAGCCATTCTTAGCCGTTCTCAGGTGCAAAATTCAGTGCGACTACTGAAACCGGGCTGGTTCTTCCGGTACATATTAGAAGGTTATCTCTTTCATAAATTGGAACTCTCTCTGATCATACGCATTGGTGGTCCATGGTCATGTGTCTGTACATGTGCAGCCAAGGCTCATAAAAAGTCTGAAAGGTTTCAAGTGAGGAGAACCTCAAACGCAAATGTGTGATGTTTTGATGTTCTGTTTCCTGATGAAAGTCTATGACAGTCTATGAAATATGCGTAGTTTGTCAAATTTCAAGTTGGCAGAAAATATGTCAAGTTCGCGTTCTGCCAAGGAACTCTTCGCAGTCTGCCATGGCAGTGCCGAGTGCTTCAGCCTTTGGAGAAGACCAACCAATTTCTCCGATCCAAAACCTGTAGCGAAGCGGAGCAGCAGAGCAGCGGAGCGGTCAGGTCGTGGTCGAAAGCTTTCACGGAAACAAAACGGGCTGAACAAAGCGCTGCCAGGTTACCCAAACACCCGAAGGTTTCAAAAATCACACTGTAACATGGAATTGACATGAAAAGAAAGGTCAAGGCACTTGCAGCTTCAAACGAGAAGATTCAGATGGAAAGGGGGAATAACTCAGTTCATAGAGTTTGGATCGTCCAGGTCAAATGCACAGCCTCGCAGGACACTCCAACAAGGACTACAGTGACGACAGTTCCGAAGTTTCACCGAGTCACAAATCATCCCGCCGCCCGGTGAGCCGGATCATCTGCCGCCGTGCAGCGGCCTGGGAAGCGGCAACTCGTCTGCTTCGGGTCACTGGGCACTCTGGGCACACTGGGCACACTGGGCATCCGCGCCATGATGTTGGGCCCAAGGCAGTTGGGTTTGTCCCAACAAATCACTCGAGGTAGATCTAAGCTGCACTTGTCCTGCAACGGTGGCAGTTTATGATAAGAGATGTCATGAGATGTCATGAGATGTCATCGTTCAATGCAACCTATTCCAATGCCTCTCCAACAAATGATCTTCAAAAAGATGGATCCAAAACTGTCCGTGGTGCCAGGATTGAGGTGGATGCCAGGGTCGAAATAAGGATAGACCTGACAAGTTCATAGAAAAGTATAGAAGTGCTATGGCAGCTAGGCGATCCATTCGGTCATTGACCTTTCAGCCTTTCAGCCTTTCAGCCTTTCAGCCTATAGGCGGCACAAGTCACTTGTTTCACTCCCAGAAAATCTGCCAGGTTACATTGAAGGAAAAGGCATATCGCTTGCCATACCTGAGTTGATCAGCTGGCCTCCAGAATCGCTGCCAGGAAGGCACAACCGGGGATCTTTTGGAAGTGCTGCAAAGATGCTTGCGGATTGCGTCCAGCAGAAAGCTATTCACCAAGCCGGTCTTGGGATCTTCCATGAAGGGTACACGGACAGAATCTGGCAACGGACAAAAAAAGATGACAACTCAGATTCCCAAAATCCTGGACCTTCAGGACCTTCAGGACCTTCAGTGCTTCCATCTTGCTACTCAAAGTCTCGATCTCTAGATCTCTCCATGCACCAGCTTCAATGCAACCAATCATGTTTGCAAAACATACCTCAGTTTCAAAACCATGGGAGGTGCCCAGTCCCAGGTGGGGCCTGTAAGGATGCTTGCTGTGAACACTGAGGTTACCTGCAGTGAAGGCCATTGCCGGCAGCTACTGGGTCTGCAATGAAACATGATGGAACATGTAGCAACTTGTAGCAACTTGTAGCAACTGTAGCAAGCCAACATAAAGTTTTGTTCTTCATACAATTCTGACTTGAGAATGCTGGATGGACTTGCTGGTGTAATGGCCATGCCGTGTCATTCCTCTGTGTCAAAGTGTGATAGGAACAAAAGACAGCATGACAAGGTAGCGTATTTTTCGTCTGTCCTGCAAATCAATTGACACCAAGATCAAAAATCTGTTGCAGACAGGTTGCCGGAACCGCAGAAAAACCTAAGCGAGGAAAAACAGTTCGCACAAAAAATCAATAACAGAAAAGAGAAATGCGGGAAAGGCTGACATCCAAAAGGGACAGAACGAGATATGCATGCACTGCCAAGACGCCCATTCGATCCTCAGCAAAATGAAGCAACTCATCCAAAGCACTTATGTTTGCTGCCAAAGACTAGACATGTTTTCAACGAAGAAATGCTTAACATATCTTAACATCTTTTTAAATGTCTTTCAAATTCTTCGATGTTCAATCTGTTCTTTGACCTTCAGTTCTTCACATTTCCAGTTACAGCCACCAACTCCAGACGCTCCAGACGCTTTCGCGACGCGCGTCGAACTCGCTGATGTGCTCCGTGAAGGTCTTCCAGAGCCGGCCACCGCTGAAGAGTTCGGCGACACACGCCGCGTCTGCCTCGAAGTCATCCAGACATGACCAAAGTTGTCTGTGCTCTGTGGAACCCATGGAAACATCATGTTCAGGTTATACTATAGATAAATGATGATGATATAATATCATATATGGGCAAAGCTCAGTGAAACTATCCAAACACGGGTGGAAGTCTCTCAACGAGGACTGTCTGAGTCAACCAGTTCAACTGGGTGGAAATAAATACCAAAATTACCAACTTTTTTGGGGTTCCACGTTTGTTTACGCGGGATTGTTTCGCGAGTTTGACTAAAGCCCGAATGCAAAAAATGATAAAGTGCGCGTCGTGAAGCAAAGGGCCTCCAGAGATGGGAAACAGTCAGGATGAAAAGTATCAGTCTTCAGTATCAAACTATGATACTGATCATCCACCGGTTTTTCAGTTTTTCAATATCAAACTACTCAACTGTACAACCTGTCAGGGTTTGGATTTGCACTCTACTACATACAGTAAACTTTTGACGCAAGTGGATGTCAAACTATCATTTCTGGGGGCGAACAGCACACAGCTGCATGCCGCGTCACATGGTTGTGAAGCAACTCCAATTCGTTGCCAATGGCCAATCCCATGACATGCTCCGGTCCCACCATCGCCAGGAACTCCTTCGTCCAGCCTGGTCCGGAAGGTCCACCGGAAGGTGAGGAAGGGCAGAATGGAACGTGTGCGAAATTGAGGCAATGGAACGCACCATCCCACACCATTGCTAACCGCAAATGGCCTGATTCTGCGCCCACACTTGGCATATAGACTTTGGATGACTTTGGTTTCCACCCTACAAGCCACCTCTAGCACTTCTATACATGTCTTCACTTCGCCCGTTCCCAAGTCTAAGACCTCATCCAAATCCGTGGAACAAACCTGTCGTATCTTTCGTATTTTCGCCAAGTGTCCCCAAGTCTTTTCATCATCGCCTTTCAAGCAGGTCACGGGCGTCCCCACCAAGACTTTCACACCTCAGCATCCAGAAAGCAATCACGGGCGAAAACATCAAAGTTGTTGTGGCTTCGCACTGGGGCCCGAACCTTTCGCTTTCCTTAAGATTGCCAAAAGCTAAAGCAATGACCAAAGCATCGTTTGTTTCGAAATAAACTTCCTTCTGGGAGCATTTCTTACATACATCGTCAATGAAACTAAAACTGCTCGCGGGGGACAACCTAATTCTGCCGTTTGATGGCCTCACGATGATCACAAACCTACAAAATAGGTCCCGCGTTCTTGTCACAAGCAGCGGCATTTCGGTCCCAATCTATATGGAATGCCATGGGTCACAAATCTCACCAAGCCTTCCCAAGCAGCATGGCGGCCTGTTCAGATTCGTCATGTGAGAAAGAAAACACTTTCATGACTTCATGCTGCAAAGTTCAAACAATGCTTGGCTTCCCCTGCATCGTGGCACAAGGTTGCTGGCACATTTTCCGACAAACTCAGATTTCAAGTAAACTGTTAAGACTACGAGCCACTGTCGACTGTCTCGCGCTACGTGCCCTACAGTCTTGCGCGCAATGTCTGCATGGCTGCACGCAACAGCTGCACCAACTTCTGACGCAGCCACCGCAGGTCAAGCATTCCATCACCCATCTCCCTTCTCACAACCCGCAGGTGGTATGTCAAATATGGGAGCTGCCAAGTGAGAAGCTTCAAGATGTCAATTTCCCTCCATCCGGTCAACCATTCTCTGCTTTGAAGAACAGACCAAATTGCAGAAAAATAATTCAGAGCGGTCACTTCGTCTGACCGAGCATGTTCCGTCTCAGCAACATCTGGTTCGCAGACCAGCTTGTGCACTGCTTCCAACTCGCGAAAGTCCATAAAGAAGACACGGCTGGACAAGATGGCCAGTAGCCAATGCCAACCTCGAACATTTGGCCTCGGGCTCACAAGAAATCAAGGCTCTCCGTCCCGGGAAATTTGTTATGCCTTTGCTGCCAGAAAAAAAGAGACACAGAGGCGGATCACTCGAATGGCACTCGTTGACGCCAGGTTGCGCATTGGCAGCAAAATGCTGCTTGCACTGAGCTATGGTGGGACGAGAAAAGCGAATGGTTTCACCCACACGGCTCTGGATAGCTTCGTCAATGTTGTTTCGCAAATTGGTAGCCATCACCTCAGTTCACTTCACTCAGCTCTGTCGACTATACGGACGCACCCAAAACTAAACAAGAGGGAGTAATTACTCGTGCATTGTGCACTCGGATTAGCGTGTGATACCATGTGCACCATACTGTACTCGCCTGTCCCTGTCAGCCCAGGCTGCTTATATGGGCATTGGCAGCTCTAGAGTCAAAGTGCGACGTGATAAAAAATGTTTCGTCCAGGTCACAACAATGATCGGTTTGGCATCACGTGGTCTGCTCTGCAAGCCCTCCGTCCATTCCAGAAAGGCCTTGACGATGTCGTTCTTCGACTGAAGCACCAAAGACACAAGCAGCCACAAGTTTGAAAAAATGCCAGGCATTCAGCCCTCAGTTTATGACAAAACCACAAGTAAACCGTCAAATCGTCAAACCGTCAAAACCACAGTTCCACTTCTTTGGCGCCTCCACTCTGACGCTGTGATAATCCTGCATGCTTCTCCGACTGCTGAACACTTGCTCCGCTTCATCGATGAAAACTGCCACTGCAATCGCATTGGGGCCAGATGACATCCTGCATCATGACAACGTGATTGTTGCCAGGTGCCAAGTCAAACTGAAACTGCATCTAAAATCAAAAATTCATGGGGATTTCACCAACCCCAAATAATAAGGGAGTCTTAGGGCACCAAAAAACATCAATAAGAGCTTACTAACCCGTTTTGGGGGGTCACCTTGGGGGCCATTGGTGTATGTTGATGTGATGATGTGAATTCGGCTGAGGCACTCGTCAAGGGCTTTCAAGGCGTCCTGCATCTCCTGCAATGTACCATATCCCGGCTCACCCAGCTTCATCATGAAGGACCGGAACTTGAGACCTGCCGACAAGCTGTGAAGCGGTGAGAGGAATTGGATGGGCGGAATTGGGCATGAAGAGATTGTCGGGAAAAGATGGGCAAAACCGAAATGATGTTGCTTTAAGATGATTGGAAATGCAGATTCTCTTACCACCTCTATCCCCCACAAAACCATCAAGAAATCATTGCCGCATCATTGCCATCAACAATTTCGACCAGACCTGCTTCAGCTGCAAGGACCTTCATCGCCATCGTCTTCCCCGTTCCAGGTGGACCATGAAACAGATGCAGCTGGGTGTTTTTGGTTGGAACATCCCTTCCTCTCACCTTTCTGATGCGTGCTGCACGCTTCTGCTGATACGCTTCATCAGGGGATCTCAAAATACCTGGCTTTGCGCTGAAGACTTTGGAAATCAGTTCTGGCATCCCAAAATTGAAGCAGATCACAGCAGAAATCAGAAAGAACATGAAGGAAACACTAAGGAACAAGAGCTCCGTGCAATTTTGGACAAGTTTGGACAAGATACGAATCAAGGATCTCTTGGTCTGCGGCGGTGCAAAGTAGTTCCTTCCCAGGTCAAGTCTCAACCCAGGAGTTTTGTGCGGTTTCCGTGTTTCCAAACCAAACTGGGAAAGCGAAATAAGCCCAAAGAGTATCCCCAACAGCCAGAAACAAAAACAGCTGCCAAACACGCAATGAGTGAAGTATGTTTATTGCCCCGCCCTTCTTACTCTAGAGGTCGGGCATACAAGGCGCAATCACAGCACAAACACTTTATGAAAAACCGTTTTTCCAAAAGCGTTCGCAATACTGTGGCCAAAATTTCCGAAGCTCGTGCGAAGGCTTTTTCCCAAAGAACTGCTGTCCGCCTCACTCTTCACTTCATCTACCTAACATACATCATCCAC
>Ga0126342_10023367_pt1 | contig 10120 bp, 9 predicted proteins | sample Cyp1metagenome_FD_92528 | JGI IMG/M metagenome (GOLD analysis project Ga0126342, IMG submission 92528) | Coral microbial communities from Lord Howe Island, Old Settlement Bay, Australia - Cyphastrea 1 metagenome | ecosystem: Host-associated > Invertebrates > Cnidaria > Coral ... | reverse complement strand
TTTTCACTTCACGGTTGTCGCAATCTGGTACTTAATTTCTGTTATCAACATGGCGATCTAATTTGCATGTTACAGGATTCAGTTCCTGCCGGATCATATAATGATCCATTCTTATCTAGTGTGTGTATCCTGTTATAACAAACAGACAGTAACAGGTCAACTGTTAATTCATGTTAATTCGTTAAATGTAGGGGGACAGAGCTCTCTGATGCTACCCTGTCCAAAGAAGCTACGCATCAGAGAGGGTAGCATCCACTGGCCATGGATGATCATGGATGTGCACCTGCAAACATTTCATAACATTTTTTTTCCGTGTCAATGAATCCTGTGATCCTTCTTTCACTTTGCTGTTGGTTTCGATTATATGTGATGACATTTTTTGTCATTTATGACAACTGGGCTAAGCCACAAACCCAGCGTGCGGAATCATGCGCATTAAGGACGCAAAAACTCAGGAATCCCCAAGGCGAGCACAAGGTCTATTAATACTACCTCCACAAAACCCCCAATCTCCAATCTCCAGAGTGTGTGTGTGTGTGCGTGTGTGTGTTAGTTTTTCTTGTAGGATTGGCTTCATTGCCGCGCTTTAATGTTTATCGTCAAGTTCATGTTCAAACTGAGACGCAAATGTGCAATCCGCAAAAGATGAGTTTCAATGCTTGCGATCATGGACTCGTGCGCGTCGTTGACTGATTTGATTCCAGCAGGTGCCACTTCTGTGTGGGGCCGGGAGTTGCTGAATGGTGCAGAACCCAAGAGACCACATTCGGGGAGAGCGCAGGAGAAACAACCTAGGTCGGCTGATTGGCTCATGTTCTACTGGTGCTGTTTTTCAATTGCTGTTACAGTAAGTCCAGGCCTGTGCCAATCCAGTGTGTGCACAGCAATTCCCCAACCAGTCGTTGGGTGTTCTTGGATTTCAGCCAGCCAAGGTGCATGGGCTGTTCTTTTCCTCAATCAAGGATGGCTATGGACGCGCAAAGTGTTGAGCTGAACGAGACATTTTCAGTTGCATTTGCAAGAGCTGCAGTACAACTTCATCAAACATCGGGGCGCAGGGATGTTCCACAAGCATGTGAGAATGTTCTCTGATGGCATCGAAGCACGTACCTCCAAACACCGGACCAAGGTGGCATTTGAGTATGTGGATCTTCTTTTTAGCGCACTTATTGTATCATCATGTTCATCATTGTCATTGTGGTGCATGCACATTCCAAGTTTCTGTGTAAAGACTGGTGAATTTTAGGTGATGTGTTCCCAAAGCTGCTGGTCCAAGATGTCTTTCAGGAGGAGCGTCTTGTTGCGGCAATACCCTCATGCAGTTTGATTCTACAGCTTGCTTGCAGCGCTTGCAGGAACAGCACGCTCCATGTTGAAGATCTGTGGTCTTTGACGATTCCGGATGAAATTCTGGCTGGAGAGGCCCCGCGTGGAGTAGACTGAGTAGTGACACCAGTGATGTGTCAAATGCATCACAGTCTATGGTGACAGGAGCTGAGCCTGGAGGCAGGGAGCATGACATAGCATGGCATAGCATGGCATAGCATGGCATAGCATTCTGGAGACTTCTTGATCCATATTCGAATATTAGCAGCTTAGCATGACACGCACTGCAACTTTCTGCTGTCAGCCAAGTGCTGAGCTTGGGTTCTGAATTCATTCTTCGGATTCCTTAGGCGTCTTGTAGCACTGGGCGGCAAACCTTGAAGAATATCGAAGATATCGACCATTGATGTTCCACTTAAATCCACTTTAACATGTGCAGGTAGAAGCTGGACGAAGTCGACACTTGGCTGCAGATCCTTCACTGTGGCTAGTTCACACCTGCCATCCCTCGAAAAATATGTGTACTTCCAGGGCAGCTGAGTGCAACCAATTTTGTGCATTCGTGATCAGACTGGTACTCCAAAGCCCAGACTTCGTTGTTTTCTTGTGTCGGGTTTTGACTAGTATTGCACGAAGTATAGTGGAAAAGACGCGCAAAGAGAGCTCAGTGGATTTAATTGCCTGAACAGTTTGTACTGTAGGTATGCTGAGACTTTCACCACGGACAGCGATTGTGATTTGACCAGCTTCAAAAAGTAGAAGACCGCTGTACTTGAAACCAAACGTAATCAATGCCTGGGGCATATCAGAACAAGTTGATTGCATGCTACAGCACTTTGCTCCCGGATGCCTGGGAACTCACATCCGACATTGGCTCAAGAGCGGCAGGTTCCGGATTTGTCCAGTCACGATCTAGATTATGGCTTGAATTCCCGGATAGTCTTTCAGAACCAACAAGGACTGTTTTTTTGCTTTCAAGGTTCGCAAATATACTTCGGATTTTCTTTAGTGGCAAACAGATAGACAGACAGGCACAAGTATGCGAACGTGGCTATTATTAAACGTTTGAAAGCCGATGCTAGCATCATCGTACAAAAGCGGAGTACAACATGCCCATGCGTGGAAAGTGCATGCACTAGTGAACCACGTTCAGACTACCTGAAGTGCTTCTTTCCGTTGCAAACTGCAAAATCATATGGCGCGCACATGCATAGACAGACACACACTCACACATAACAACAGGCATGATCTTTGGCTAACAAAGACGTCCGTCAATCCAAGCGGGGTATGCCTGGCACGCAGCTACGCACACTTCAGGCCTGTTTTTTTTCGGGAGCAATTCAAAAATTAGGCTACGGCGCCAGGCGACCCCTTTTTTTCCAGGCTCTGACGCCATAGCGTGGAATTTACAGTGTTTTGCAGCTGTCATTGCCAATTTGCGACTTGAAACTGAGTGACCCTCGTGAGGGGAAGTCGTTTTCCGTTTTCATATGGTTTTTTGCAAGGTATTTTGACCGTATGGAATAAAATTTCCCGGGGATGCTTTATTTAGTCGCAATTTTTGCCAGCTTTCCCAAAAGGTTCCACATCTTACATCCAGCTTTGTAACGAAACATGAAGCTTTTCATCATATCCAACAGCCGGCCGCACACTGGACAATCCAAACGTAAGTCGGTAGGCAACTGCGGGGCAGGTGCAAGAGACATGTTACCTCGTAGCATCAAGTTGGTGGGCAAGTGCAAGAGACATGTTACAACGTAGCATCAAGTCGGTGGGCAAGTGCAAGAGACATGTTACAACGTAGCATCAAGTCGGTGGGCAAGTGCAAGAGACATGTTACAACGTAACATCAAGTCGGTGGGCAAGTGCAAGAGACATGTTACAACGTAGCATCAAGTCGGTGGGCAAGTGCAAGAGACATGTTACAACGTAACATCAAGTCGGTGGGCAAGTGCAAGAGCCGCTTGCATCTCCCATCAAGTCCACTTTCTGCAAGGCGACGGAAATCTGTTCCCTCAGCGCAATTTTAAAAAGGATGACCACTCCGATTTCCGGAGCTGCATCCTAGTGGATCTTTTAGAGCGATGCCTAGGCCAAATCAAAATGCACGGATCAGCCTTAAACCGCATTACCTTCAACATTGTCTCTTCGACACAAGCGGGCGAGTATATCAAAGCTCAGCAGGGCGATCTTGATGCCGATTGTGACTCCATGATCCTTATTAGCGTTTCTACGGCGAGCAAACCATAGTGAGTGAGGATCGTGGCCAGCAACACTCCGCTAGCGCGGATGGCTGGGTTGGCTCAGCATTCGACAGTGAAATTATCATGAATGACGTCGAGCAACCTAAGCACCTGCTAGTATATGACCTTGGTCTCGGTGACACTGACCAGGCATTTCACTCACCGTTGATGACCATCGCCAACATGCGAGCCATCAAGAACCTTCGCGTTAGATCGCAAGCAGCCGAATCACGGCGAAGAGGTCGATGGCAGGAAAAGAACGCTGAATACATGCAGGCCCGCCAGGATCGCCAGGAAGTCCGCCAAGAAAGGCAGGACAGAGTTCCTCCTTTGCGTATAGAGACAACTTCCGATATGCGGAGTCTCCACATCCAAACAGGAACAGATCCATGAGCCGAAATACCGGCCGAGATCAGTCAACACCACGAAGACCACGAACTCCATCTCGTCCGCCAAGATCACCAACTCCGAACCGAGCATCGGCACCTGCTCGTGGCTCAGGAGAACGTCGAGGAACAACTCCACCATGGCGTGAGGAGCGTGGCAGACAAAGGTCAGAGACCCCTCAGGGCAGACGGACCAGAAGCCGTATCCGCTAAGGTCACGCCCGAGGTGCATATTGGACAAACTCAGGCCGACAGCAGTACCGTGAGCCACCACGTTGCCAAGAACCTGCTCGAAGCTCAGGTGCTGCATGGCTGAAGACAGGAGCCTGGCAACATTATGAACAGCCGCCTGAGAACCGACATCACGGTCAGGGCTACTATCAGCAGCCTTATTACAGGTACAATCCACGCAGAACATCTGTTGAATATGTCGAAGGGTATCAGGTACCCTATGAGGGGTGGATTAGAAACGCTGATGGTACCTGGCTTGACTTAGCACCTCAAACACCAGATCAATCCATCTTCTTTCATCAACCTACCTGGCAGAGACGACAGAGCGAGCTGTACCTCTATAGGTACACTTTCAGAGTGGGATTCTAAGCATTAGCCGATCAGCAGCAAAAACAGTTTCCTCGTAGCGGCATTTTTGAGAACACAATGAGCCGCTATCACGGCCAGCAGTAGCATCTTCATTTGTCTACGGACACGTTTCACTGCAGAGCATAAGCTGAGCGCTTCTTATGCAAGTTTAAAATTTTGTTGCATGTTACGACACGAGAAAAAAATGTGTCTGTTTTGTAACCTACTTTTGGGGACGCGTCTACACAAGGCATTACTGTTTGCGTCACATGTGACATGTTCACTTTAATTCATACATGTACCACTGCGCCACTCCGTGGCTCAAGACTTGCTAGCACAACAGTCAAAAGAGTGCTGCATACCGCCTTGTTGACCACAAGTGTTACAACTCTTTAGTTGGGATTTAGGGCCCCCTGAACACCGGGGATAGCTACCTCACCCGCCTCCACCCACCCCCCCACCCGACACACTGAATGCATGACAAGACCCGAGAAGCTGAGGCATGTATGTGAGGAGGAAGGAAAATTGGGAGGGGTCGTTAGCAGCGCCGTTGGCAAAAACTAGGGCTTCACTAGCACTGTTGCAAATTTGTTGCTGGTGCCTCGCAAACCAAGATTCATTCAAATCAGACTAGGTGACTTGTCAAGCTGTCAAGTACATCGACTTGAACTGTTACCTTTCCAAGGGTCACCAAATCAGTCACTCTGTGCCCAGGCTGGTGTTGGCGGACCCTGGCAGTGCTCCTGGCGAGTTTATTAGCATGGCAGGACCTCGTTTGAGGACCACTCCATTCACACATTGAAATTGATGAATACAGTATTGTCAATCATTACTGAGCTGAATTGTTGCTTTGGCATCACAGTATCCAACAATATCCATGTGCGTTTATGTAATTTGGGTTTGGGTGCCTGGGCTTTGCAAGGTTGCCCAGTGCGCCCGGGAACTTTTCTATTGGCCGCAAAGCATGTTGCCAGCTGGTCTTGCCGGAGGCTCCGAGCGCATTTAGTTTGCAGATTTCCAAAATCGAATCAGATTTGGTGATTTGTTTTGAAGCAGCACCGGCCAAAGAACTGTAGGTCCAGTCCGTCCTGTCCTGTATGTCGAGGGTTTGTCCAAATTTGGTTCTTGGTGAGAGCACAACTCCTCAAACAAGATTAATTTTGGCAGTCCTACGCCTACGTCAGCGGTGAGCACTGCCGCTTGAAACTTGCCTGGATCTCACTCGTTCAGTTTAGGAATGACAAGAGTTCTTTGGCCACCATCTTGGCAAGTCCCTTGCTTGCCTGTTAAGCGGTTAAGATCGTTAAACCTTACCCTTTGTAGAGGAAGTTCTCTGAGGTTGAGGGAGCAAATGGAAACTCGCTGGTGCTTGAAGACCTGAGCGGAAACGGGAGAACAGCGTGCTGCGAATTCGTGTTGCTTTGCAGTGCTTGACAATGTTGTGTTTTTCTCGATAATATCTTATCGTATATATTTTTTTATATCATATAATTATAGCTTATTGAAGCTTATTGGCAATTTTCCGGAAGTTGCCTTCGCAGGACTTTCATCAACGGCAGAAAGGTGGGGTCTGTGGCCTAGAATGGAGAAGATAGAGTAGCAATTTGTCCAGAGTCCCATCGCTGGTGTTGGCACGCGTGACCTAGGCGAGGAAAGATCCAAAACATCAACATTGGTGATGAGGCAGGAAGTGCAGGCATGTGCATTTTAGTTTCTTCTCCACCAATTATACAACTGTATTAATCATAATCGTCTGGAAAGATTGGTGCCTCAACAGTTTGCAGATCAATCACAAACTTGCTTGCTCTTATGGATTGTCTATGGGCATTGCGGTGCAAACCCTGGCGTCGGCATAGCCATCATAAAGCCGATCACTCTTAAAGTAACTGCCCCCGAAATCAAAGATTTTCTCCAACGCTATAGATGTTAGGGTTCAGGGTTTCATTCTCTTGGCTTCACAATGTTTTGTATCATGTAGTATCATTGTATCTAATATCTTCTGATTATAGTCGAATATCATCTGCCTCAGTAGAGTCTGGCGTGCTTTCTGGCGGTGGCATGTTTCAAATCTTCTGTGACGGCCAGATCTCATTGGCGAAGCCAACCCGGAAGGGTGGAGCCATAAAGTTTCACGTGGAGGTTGGAGCACGCTTTACATATCTTTATATACATAAAGATCATAAAGATCATAAAGATTTCGCACTCTGGGATGCTGCAGACAATCACTATACGCACTGCACTTTGGAGTTCAGGTCTGTGATGGCCTTACTCCGCCAGCGCATACAGTGCCGGCAGCTCCGCCTGCCTGGGTGGGACAATATCTGTTTATCACCATTTCATCCTTTCATGTTGGTCTTTCTTGTGTTGTTGAAAGATGGTGAAAGATGCTGAGAGTTCTTTATTTCCTGATGATGTTGATTTTGGAGGCGGCGACACCCCCACAAAAGCCTCCAGAGGCGTGGGAAAGCCATAGAAAAATTGCACCAAGATATTCATCAGATACCCAGAATTCGAGATCATTCGGAGACGTCAGATGCCTTCGGCAGGCGCGAGTCACGCCACCAGCCACTCCTGCTGCTGTTTCCTTGGCATCTGCCATGGCACGGGACGCTCAACAGCGGGAGGAACCCTGGCAGCTTGCAGTGAGAGCAACCAGAAATGCTGAAGTGGTGATCGCTTCCCCTTTTGCACTTCATGTTTTTGACGCTTAAGAGAAGGTGCAAGTCATTCCAGATGCGTCTCCTTCATCCAGGAAGACTGCCGCATCCTTGAGCAGCGAATCAATGCAGAGAAGGGCCGCTGTGCGCGGCTAGAGGAGGAACTGAAGGAGGCACAGAGGCTTTTGCAGAAGGCCAGGGGTCAGCCGAGTCCAAAACGCTGTCGAGTCCCATGACCATGAACGCTTGCTTTGAGCACATCCTGGCAATTTGTGGCAATTTGTGAGCTCAACATAGCTCAACAAATGAAATCAACATGGTCCTAACCAAGCTGCAGATTCCATGGTCCTTGGTCGATGGCACGCCTGGCACGCCACACGAAATCTCAACGCACACTTTTAGGCAGACTTTCGTGGGGCAGTGCGGCACGAGGTCCAAAGAGACTGCGAGGTGCGGTTTGGGCTCGTGAGCTCAATCCCATCTTAATCCCATCTTAATCCCATCTTAATCCCATCTTAATCCCATCTTAATTAATCCCTTAGTTTGTCCATTCAAGCTCTATAAGCCTGTACAGTGTTTTTTTTTGCATGTGGTTTAGTTTGAGTTTTGAAAGAAAACATCGCTACTAACACCTCACAGCGGTTCGGAGATTCGCTCCGACCATCTCTTTTTTCAACCATTTTCCTCTGTTTCTTTGATTTCGTACATAATATCATATGATTTTCTTGATTGCTTCTGATCAAGTTGATTATCTTGAAAAATCTTTATTGGATTTGAGATGATTTGACTGGCAATGCAGCTGAGCCAGGAACTACGAGAGAGTTTGCGCCGTGTTGCAGAGAGCCAGCCGTTAGAGCGGGCTCGGCTGGCAGCTGCTGAGGCTGCAAGGCACGACCGAAGAGAGTGTGCACGGCTTCGAGCAGCTCGGAGCTGGTTTCAAAATTTCCTTCAAAATTTCTTCGAACTCTGGCATTTTTGATGCTTGTACAAGACATTTTGTGCCCTTACAGCGTGTACCGATATGTCCTGATATGTACTGATACGTAATGACCATAGTTGGCTTTGGTGTTAGATTTCTCCAGTCTCTTTTGGAAAGTCGAAGTCCAGTTGGTGAAGGTGCCAAGATTGGAAGCTAAGGCGGAGCTGCAAGAGGAACAGCGCTGTGCACAACAGGCCGAAGAGGAGAACATGCGACTGCGGAATGAGGTTCGTTCAGCTGTTTACAGCTTAAACAGAGATTGATCATGATTACTTCTTGATACTTCTTGCGTTTTGAGAATCTTTTGATCACTCTTTCTCAAGAAGCTACATGGTTACCCTTTAACTGCGCCAAGTGCATTCACAAAGTTTCCTTGGGTGCTGAAGATCAGGATGATCCGATAACAATTATCACGTTTCATCCTGTTTCTCATTTCAAACTTACATCTTCGCAAGGGCATCCTGTCATGGCGTTTCTGTCCTTGGCTCTGGCCAGGTACAGGAAGCTTCAAATCGCACCCTGCACCTTGAGGCCGAGGTCAAACGAGAGGCCGACTTCAATGCATCCTTGGAGGAGGGAAGTTTCAAGGCTAAAGTTTGGTTGAAAATTGAGCATGTCAACACTTGGTACTCATGTGTTGCAGTCATACACAATTATTATACTCTTACATATTTTGCTCTTCTAGCAAACAGGTTCTGGATGAAGTTTCATTTTGATGGCACATCATGGTGCAAGAGCTTGAAGTCCACGAGCTGGAGGAGCAAGCAGCTGCCGCGTGCAAGGAATGGTGCAGGTCCAGGGAAGCTGTCTCCGTTGCAAGGACTGCAATTTGCGGGAAGAGCAGACAACAAGCAGACAACAAGCAGAAATTGCAAATTCAAGAAATTTAAGAATTTTAACTTTCGAAGCATTGCGCAAACAGATTTCAAGAGTTTTCAAGACCTTGATCTAACTGGGGCCTCAAGAATAGACAGGAAAGGTTCATAGCATCGTATTGTGATGAGACCAAAGCACATCCAAAAGATTTGAGTCCGAAATCGATACGATCCGTTTGAGATCCTTGTCGCCTGGCAATCCTGGCACCTCGGATCTTGTGACTCGCCCCAAACGACTTCTGAGCTTGAAGAATTCTGAATTCTGAACTCTATTTGCATTGCGCCGCGAAGCCTCACGCACACAGAACCACACAGAACCACACAGAACCACACAGAACCACGCACTAGTCGATGTTGTCTCAAAATGCGCTTCAGGAATCGCACCGCTTGAGATGTTTGAAATTTGATGAAATTTGAACTTACGCGGTAGCCAGCCACAACACTGCCACAACAACTTGGATCCTTCAACAAGGTTCCAACGGAATGTCTGCGCTCGCAAAGTTTTTTTTCCTCAAAGTTATTGGGCTGACATTGGCTCACATGTGCTGACTGGATGGGGAAAGATCAAGCTTGGAGTGGCAGGCACAATAGAAAAATTCAATGGAACATCCTAATCATCCTATTGCGGCACAAGCGTACAGAGTAGATGTCGCTTCCACTTTATGGAGTTGTCCACTCAGCCAGACTCATCCACCGTATGATTATTTTGCGACATTTTACGACCCATATTCGGATCCATATTCAATATATTATGTATTGTTGAGATACTTATGAATCGATTATTTATGATTCTATTTCAATCTACCCTCTACTATCTATCTGTTTGCACACATACTACAAGATGCACACATATCGAATACATAATGTTATATATATATATATGTCCATACACTGTGTATAGTGTGTATATATATAATAATCATGTAATATTATGTACACACACATATATATATATGGCACCCCCCCAAAAGTCTACCATTTTAAGCTTCATAAGATTGGACTGGGGGTGCCATATATAAATACATTGTAAATAGGCCTTTAAAAACTGCCTGTAAAAGCCTTGCTTGATCTGTGA
>Ga0126342_10023366_pt1 | contig 10120 bp, 12 predicted proteins | sample Cyp1metagenome_FD_92528 | JGI IMG/M metagenome (GOLD analysis project Ga0126342, IMG submission 92528) | Coral microbial communities from Lord Howe Island, Old Settlement Bay, Australia - Cyphastrea 1 metagenome | ecosystem: Host-associated > Invertebrates > Cnidaria > Coral ... | reverse complement strand
CATATATATATATGTATATATATATGTATATACATACATATGTATATATAAATGTATTTATATCTATATGTATATAAATGTATCTGTAAAATATATATATATATATATATGTAAATTTGTGTATATATTGACATTTATATACATATACATGTATGTATATACGTTGATATACGTATATATATATTTATATATGTATATATATGTATATATATGTAGACGTATATATGTAAATATGTATAAATATGTATATGTAAATATATGTATATATGTAAATATGTAAATATGTATATACGTAAATATATACACACATATACATATATATATACATATTTACAGATACATATATACATATATATGTATATATAAAAAAACATTTATATATACATATATGTATAAATGTAAATATGAATATATGTATGTGTGTATATGTACATATACATATATACATGTATATATACATATACATATACATATATATATATACATATACATATGTATACATAGATGCGTACATATATATATAGTTACACACATATATATATAAACATATATATATACACACACATATATATATATATACATATATATATACACATAAATATTTACATATACACACATATGCAGACATACAGATAAACAGATAAAGATCTACATATACACATACATATACATATATGTAGACATACAGTTTTAAGGTAACACTTTCATGTTTCATGAAAATTCTACCTAAGTCTCCCCATTTCCAAAAGTAATCATCTTGATGCGAATGGAAGTGCACCGGTGGATTTTTTTTGGTATGAAAGTGAATTTCATAGGATCCGGGAGAGCTCCTGGATGTTGTACTTTTTCTCAGCGTTTTTACCCGATCAATGAGTGGAAAACAGCTAGATTTTCATCCAACATTTTTGAGTGGCTCTGGGGTGGTGGGACTGGGCGCGATAGTCATGAGACAAGGTTGAGCATAGTTTTACACGCAAACATATTTACTGTATTTGGGTCTGTCTGAACATAGTGTACCCCCACATTCCAATGGTTTATCATCATAATTTCCGCCATTCGAGGACATTTCATGGGTACACCCCTTTTCCACACACACATACACTGATTTGGGCATGTCCCAACTGTTGATTTTGGGAAACCAAAGATCCACCAATTTCCTGGAATGAGGCTGCTTACAAATCTGGGTCGCAGCCCCACGAAGGCACAAATTGCCTTTTCTTCCGCCGGCTTTTTTAAAGGTGGACCCATGCCTGAAAACGACCAATTGGATCCAGGTGGTTTATTGCATCTATCCTCTCATCACAATCATGCAAGCTATATAACTATATACATCTTTCTATTTTTTTAATATGTATGTTATGTAAAAAGTCGTGACTCACCATGACAGTTCATTAATTCTTCAGGTCCCCACATGACCACGGTGGATTCGCGGTCGTTCTCCCTCTCAAGTCATATAGTCGCGGATCGCTCGAGATTCGCGCACGGTGTCCAGCATGCGACAAGCGCGGCTGCCCCCATGGATTCTCCTATCGGCTTGGTGTTGGCATCTGCGTCTGGTCTCCTCACAGGATGACAATGGGACGTCGACGTTATCTCCCAATCTGCTACTAGAGGACAGGGTTGAAACCGACCCCTTAGATCTATGTGCTGGGAATCCAGAAATCCAACATTGTTAAGGTTTCTCCATTTCTGAAATGGCTAGTAGTGTCCTTCCCATCTTTTTTCCCCCAGTTGTCTGGTTTTTTTCAGCCCTGCAGGAGCCCCTATGTGGCTACTCCAAGCGAAATATAGACGAAGATCCGCTCAGGCGACACTGCCTGAGGCAATGTATCTTGGGCGATGATGGCATCGTCTATCCATATTTCGAAGAATGGGAGGAGCAACTCGGCAGTAGCTACGACTTTTCCGGCTGCGACGGCCTAAACTTTAGGAGATCGCGGGTACCACAACCATCAGTAAATATTGGGGTTGAAACACCCAAGAAATTTCCGGGGGTTATCCAGTAATTCTCTTGTCGCCGACAAAGCCCACCCCACAGTTTTACCATAGGACCTCCAAACTCCAAGAGCTGCTTTGCTGTGGATATGGTCATGTTTAAATAGGAAGCAACACAGATATGGTCCAAAGCTATCTATCCAAAAAACGTCCTCGTGTCCTTGTGTGTCACTTGAAGAGTGCAAATCTTCAGCACCGTTTTCAAAGAATTTTCCACCGAGCTCAGGCACGTTTTTCTATTTTTGGTCATTGTCAAAGTGAAAAAGACAGTTTCCTGCAGGTATTGCCGCGAAACAGCTGGGATGATGGATTGGGATCCTGAATGCAGATCTTACCTCTGCTGCCTGTTTGGCTGTGAGGTTTGGGGTGCCATGGCAGTTGGTCACAGGAAGGGGATGAAATGTGGGGCCAAAGGAAGCCATGCCCAATTGCTCTTGGATCTTTTTATTGCAATCATTCCTGACCGATTCCTGAGCTAAAAGCAGGGCATATGGCATATGCTTAGCGTAATTATCCACTTTGAAGGCGGTTGTGATTAAACATTGGTTACTGGAACCAGAATGGTCTCGGCATTTTACCATTGTTTTACCCTGATAAAGATGTGTTACCATAGTTTTACCATTGTTTTACCATGATAAAGATGTGTTACCATTGTTTTACCATTGTTTTACTATAATAAAGATGTGTTACCATTGTTTTACCATTGTTTTACCATGATAAAGATGTGATACCATTGCTTTACCATTGTTTTACCATTGTTTTACCATGATAAAGATGTGATACCATTGTTTTACCATTGTTTTACCATTGTTTTACCATTGTTTTACCATTGTTTTACCATTGTTTTACCATGATAAAGATGTGATACCATTGTTTTACCATTGTTTTACCGTTGTTTTACCATTGTTTTATCATGATAAAGATGTGATGCCATTGCTTTACCATTGTTTTAATCATCTTTCATCTTTTTTCGAGGTGGAGATTCAACTCTTTGCCGATCAGAAGATCCTGTGGAGTCTTGGTGGCCCATCTCTTTGCGACGTGACAACGGGGCGAACGAACGCCCGAAAACATCAATTGCTCATCATTGTTCTATTGGGAAGCTTATAATAGTCTATAACTATAATATACTTTAATTCTATTATGGTTGACTATGTATATATATATATACACATGTACATATATATATAATATGTATACATATATGGATGCACATTTAAAATGCAGCATCACATCTTGTTCTGCAAGTCTGCAAGACCTGCAAAGTTGTTCCTTTTTCCGTGCGTTCTGGTGACCATTCCAACAGGGTACTATCACTATCTATTCATAAGAAATACTGGACCATGAATAGCAAACTTGTGCACCTGGGGGCCCTCTTGGTGAGGTTGAAGCACAAAATGCTTATTGCGTCTTATTGCATATGGGTTATATTTGGTTATAGTGAAGGACCATTTGGAAAGGCATAGAACACGACTCCAAGTCGTATCCTGATTTAGAGCCGTGATCTCCCCACGATCCGGTGAACATCTCAGACAGCACATCGGTGGACCCGTGGACCAAACGAGGCTGGCTGGTTACATCCAATCCATATCTTGGAACATCCAGCCAAATACTGGCTTTCCGTAACAGAACTAGCGCAAACATATGATAACATATGCATAAGATTGCAATGGAATTAGTTGGAATATCGAGTCCTTTTCCACAGAAATCCTGTTTTTTGGCCGTTCCAAGGCCCGACGGAACGAGAGAATGAACCACTGAACCATCTGCATCCCCAGTGAGTGGTTTATCACCCTCTTCGTGGTATACTTTGTTCATTTTTTTAACCGATAACTGGGCCATACTATTTTTCAGAGGGTTAGGGCTCAACCACCAACCAGATCATTAACCATCATTAACCATCATTGATCACTATTAATCACCATTAAGGCAGCAATTTTCACCATATCCCGGTTGGATCAAATCGCCCCTCAGGAGCGCTACAACTTCCTCCAGGAATCCCAGGCGCAGATGTTCTCCGCCGGCATCACCCGGGAGCAGCGCTGTACGCTTGAGAAGTGCAATGCCTATTGCGCCAAGAAGGTCTTCATGTGACTTGAACAAGGGACCCCTTGGTGGGTGATGTGTCATTTTGGTGGACAATTTTTTCATGAAAAAACAACACATGTTTGTGATATAAACATAATGTCAATGTGTTGAAAATATAGTGGATTTTTGTGATATATACTATGACATAATTGACATTTGACGTCATTTTTGACGTCAAGAGTTGGGTATGGCGGTAGACCCTGGTGGAATGCATTGGATCGGATGAATCCGGGGTGTATCTAATAGGGAGCCAGTGATTTTAGCAGGTCAGTTAGTGTATCTGTATGTCCACTGTATGTCATTTCTGAAGTCTTGGGAGTTGCGGGAGTTATGTCCAAGTCCATCAAAGCCAGTCCCATTGCGGCCGAGCGGCGGCCTAGGACCTGTCGGGAAACGCAGTACACCCAGCAGTGCGAAAAGAGCAATCCCAGGCACGGCATGGATCGTGGGGCAATGGAACCACCAGATTCGTCATGTTGAGTGTAAAACCATCCGTTTTTTTTGGGGGGAGTGTAAGAACGGGAGGGATACAGTTCTGTTTGTATCCAATTACATATATATATATATATGTGTATATATATATATATACATACATGCATGCATGCATGCATACATATTCATTTACATACCATTACATACCATTACATACCATCACATACCATTACATACCATTACATACCATTACATACCATTACATACCATTACATACCATTACATTACATTGCATTACATTACATTACATTACATACATTACATTACATTACATACATTACATTACATTACATTACATTACATTACATTACATTACATTACAGTACAGTACAGTACATTACATTACATTACATTACATTACATTACATACATTACATTACATTACATTACATTACATTACATTACATTAACATTACATTAACATCAACATCAACAATAACATTAACATTAACATTAACATTACATTACATACATTACATTACATACATTACATTACATACATTACATTACAAACATTACATTACAAACATTACATTACATACATTACATACATTACATTACAGACATTACATTACATACATTACATTACATACATTACATTACATTCCATTGGATTACGTTACATTCCATTGGATTACGTTACATTACATTACGTTACATAACATAACATAACATACCAAACCATAACATAACATACCATAGCATACATACATACATACATACATGCATACTTACATTACATTACATTACATTACATTACCATACCATACCATACCATACCATACCATACCATACCATACATACATACATACATACATACATACATACATACATACATACATACATACACACATATACATACATTCATACATTCATACATTCATACATTCATACATACATACATACATACATACATACATACACACATACACACATACACACATACACACATACACACATACATACATACGCACATACACACATACACACATACAGACAGACACACATACAGACACACACACATACATGCATACATACATGCATACATACATGCATACAGACATGCATACAGACATGCATACATACATACATACATACATACATAGATACATAAATACATAGATACATAGATACATAGATACATAGATACGCTATCCCCATGATATCTCTTACACGACCATTCTACCTGTCAAGCGGATAGCCCTGGTGTCGCTTGACTTCAGCATCCAACTGGATGCAAACAAAGACCTGGGCATATAGAGTGCTTCTACACATGTGTTTGTCTGAAGATGGGGTATACCCCAAGTGGTAATTTTGATAGGGATGATGATTAACCAGTGAGTTTGGGGGTTCCCTTTCTTCAGACAAACCCATATACAGTTTTTGCGCATGTTTGTACACATCTCTATCGTCATGTCTTAAACCCCGGAATGGATATGATTTGTCATTATCGTAAATCATTATGATTATCCCGATTGTATATCATTGCAGGACAATGATATTGCCCGTCATTTTTGTTGGTTGACTATCATTTTCCTGATGCCAAATAGGCAGTTCTAAGTCCATTGAACATAGAATTCAAGTAAGAACTCAGGCCGGGAAAAAACACTAAGAAATTCTTCTCCACACCCAAAACCATCCGAATGTAGCAACGGGTGCCTACGTTTCTGTGCCTACAGCAGGCTCTACGGCTGTGATGTGAACTGCCACCTGGTTGGAAGTTGGCCTGAGAGTTTCCGCTGACATGGTGACGGCAAATGCCGATTTCGTATGTCAAGCTTGGGAGTTATTGTCAATCATTTTGTGATAGATATACAATTTATGCACAGATATGCAAACTATGTATACAGATATGATATACAATTTAAGTATAGATCTACAATGCACTTGTCGCTTGCAAAAAAATCCATGATATACTATATATATGTGTATATGTATACATTTATGTAATGCCATATATATATATATATATAGGCATAGACTCAGTCTCATACACATGCTCCCAAAAACTATAGACAGGTGTGTGCCGTGATGATATACGTGCCCTTTCAAATACATTGTATCATCCGCTCTTGGTATTTTCAAGAGATCGCTGTGAAATCCATTGACATTGATGGATTGTTCTATCCCTGCAACCCTGCCAAGGCAATCTTGCCGCCAGACATTTCCGACTGGGAGCTGCGGTTTTACTTCTGGTCCTGAAGGGCTTTCTGTAAAGTCGCAGGTCCGCGCTTGAAGCATCTGGTAGTTCGTTTCATTTCCTGGGTGGGCTGTCCGGGCTGTGATGCTGAAAACTGGGGATACTCCAATTCATTGATTCTCTTTGTTTCACTGGATATAACTAAACCAAACTTGGGCTCCAAAAGTTTGCAGACACATAGAGGTGTAAAATGGTGTAAATATGTGGGGATGTTCCCTTGACTGGCAGTGCACACTTCACCATTTTTTTGGACTTGGGAATTCTTCGTGGCCAACCTGACTGCTCAACAACGGATCACAGAGCGACGGCAAAGCCGAAGCGTCTCGAAAAGCCAGGTCTCACAACGCAAGTCGACCAGACATGCACGTCGAAAGAGGGAACAAAAACCAGCGACAGGCAGCAGATGTTCAGTTTTTTTTAAAATTTCTGCTTCACAATCAACGCATTTCTGGGCCTCAGAATCCCAACTCCCCCAAAATCGCTTTAAGAACTCCCCCAGTTGCCCGCAGTTGTGATCAGTCATCCCATGAAAATGTCTGGGTCCATCGTTTGGCTTTGGCCCCATGAAGATAGACACTGTCTGGTACACAGAAGGTGTTTCCCCGAATTTCCACCCTTTATCGACCAGATCCGACCAGTGGATGGCACAATCGGTGGGTTACAAACCAGATACGACACGGATGCTCATATTTCCATCTTGTTTTCACCCATGTTTTGTGTGTAAAGCATGTTTTTGTGGTACTTGAAGAGTGGTTTGGGATGATGTTTATAAAGGAAATACATGGAAATACCAAGAACGTTGGTGTAAGATCATGACAAACCACAATTGTCATAGATTAAACTCAACCTTTTGGATGAATTCACCATTTTGGTTTTGTCTGAAATTAGGGTCCCACAAATTTGATGTTTCATCATTTTCTTTATCAATATATCCAAACATTGAGGTAAACCTACCGTTTTCAAACAACCGCATATCATATCGTCTATAACCCCAATATCCCCTATGATTTCCGTATGATGTTTGGATTTCAACAATTTTTTTTCACCATTTTCCCAGCATTGGCCTCGCCATGGCGAAAACTCCAAGGTGATTGCGCCCTCTTCTGCTTGTTGGGCCATCGCTTGGATGTGAAATATCGCAAGCTCGAGCGAGTGCCGTGTTGGCTTAATGTTGGGGCAAGGGGCCATTGTTTTAGGAAGCGCACTATGGGACTTAACTATGGGATTGATGGAAATTCATGGGATTTAATGGGACTTAACTTCACTGTGGGATTTGATGGGATTCAATGGGATATATGATGGCTCAACGCCAGTTTAGCCATGAAAATATAACTTGGTTAATAGGTTAATTTGTTCGGAATTATACTGCCTGGCTGGGTTATTGGGGATTATTGTAGCCATGTATATATATATATATTATATATCATTATATTAATTATATATTAAATTATATTAGTTGTATCTTATTTATACAGTATATAGATACGTATATGTGTACAGTGTAAAGATATATATATAGATACAGTATATATAGATACAGTATATATATATGTACAGTATGTATATATACATATATACAGTACATATATATATATATAGGCCGACTTAACCCCAAGCTTCGGCCGGGGGGGAAGTGCGGGCCGGGTAGCGCTTGTATTGGCGGTCTACCTGTTCCAAATCCAAATCCAAATGTACAATATATTTATACAGTGTATATATATATACAGTATATAAATAATATATATACACATAGTGTATATATACATATATAGCATATATATATATAACTATATAGTTTTTTTTTGCAGTATATCTATCTATCTAACCTAATATATTCTATTCTTTTCTAGTCTATTCTAGTCTAATCTATTCTATTCTAGTCTATTCTATTCTAGTCTATTCTAGTCAGTCTATTCTATTCTAATTCTATTCTAATTCTATTCTTATTCTTGTTCTTATTCCTTTTCTAATTCTAATTCTATTCTATTCTACTCTATTCTATTCTATTCTTTTCTATTCTATTCTCTACTTAGTCTATTTCTATTCTATTCTATTTCTTATTCTTATTCTATTCTATATTATTCTTATTCTAATTCTATTCTATTCTATTCTGTTCTATTCTATTTTATTCTGTTCTGTTCTGTTCTATTCTATTCTTATTCTTGTTCTTACCCCTTTCCTTATTCTTATTCTACTCTATTCCATTCTTTTCGATTCGATTCTATTCTATTCTGCTCTATTCTATTCTATTCTATTCTATTCTGTTTTGTTCTATTCTGTTCTGTTCTATTCTATTCTATCCTATTCTATTCTATTCTGTTTTGTTCTATTCTGTTCTGCTCTGTTCTATTCTAATTCTATTCTATTCTATTCTATTCTATTCTATATTATATTCTATATTATATTCTATTCTATTCTATTCTATTCTATTCTATTCAGTCTATTCTATTCTAATTCTATTCTTATTCTTGTTCTTATTCCTTTTCTTATTCCTTTTCTAATTCTAATTCTAATTCTATTTCTATTCTATTCTATTCTTTTCTTTTCTATTCTATCTACCTACCTATCTAATCTATCTAATCTATCTAATCTATCTAATCTATCTAATCTATCTAATCTATCTAATCTATCTAATCTATCTAATCTACCTATCTACCTATCTAGCTAATCTAGCTAATTTAGCTAATCTAGCTAATCTAGCTAATCTAGCTAATCTAGCTAATCTAGCTAATCTAGCTAATCTAGCTAATCTATCTAATCTATCTATCTATTTATCTATCTATTTACCTATCTATCTATCTATCTATCTATCGACCTATCTATCTAGCTATCTAGCTATCTACCTATCTATCTAGCTATCTAGCTATCTAGCTATCTAGCTATCTAGCTAGCTATCTATCTACCTATCTAACTATCTATCTGTCTATCTATCTACCTATCTATTTATCTACCTATCTATCTATCTATCTATCTCTCTATGTATCTATCTATCTATCTATCTGTCTGTCTATCTATCTATCTATCTATCAAACTATCTATGGTATCTATCTATCTATCTGTCTGTCTATCTATCTATCTATCTATCTTTCTATCTATCTATCTGCCTATCTATCTATCTATCCATCTATCTATCTATCTATCTATCTCGCACCCATCTATCCATCTATCTCTCTATCTATCTCTCTACCTCTCTATCTATCTATCTATCTACCTATCTATCTTTCTCTCTATCTCTCTATCTCTCTATCTCTCTATCTCTCTATCTCTCTATCTCTCTATCTCTCTATCTCTCTATCTCTCTATCTCTCTATCTCTCTATCTCTCTATCTCTCTATCTATCTATCT
>Ga0126342_10023365_pt1 | contig 10121 bp, 6 predicted proteins | sample Cyp1metagenome_FD_92528 | JGI IMG/M metagenome (GOLD analysis project Ga0126342, IMG submission 92528) | Coral microbial communities from Lord Howe Island, Old Settlement Bay, Australia - Cyphastrea 1 metagenome | ecosystem: Host-associated > Invertebrates > Cnidaria > Coral ... | reverse complement strand
TCACTATTATCGCTATTATCACTATTATCACTATTATCGCTATTATCACTATTATCACTATTATCGCTATTATCACTATTATCACTATTATCACTATTATCGCTATTATCACTATTATCACTATTGTCGCTATTATCACTATTATCGCTATTATCACTATTATCGCTTTTATCACTATTATCACTATCATCGCTATTATCACTATTATCACTATTATCGCTATTATCACTATTATCACTATTATTGCTATTATCACTATTATCACTATTATCGCTATTATCATTATTATCACTATTATCGCTATTATCACTATTGTCGCCATCATCATCATCATCATCATCATCATACTAGATGAATATGAATACACTTGCCCCCTCATGAAGATAAAGTTGATGTTATTACCCCAATCAACATATTGGTCATAGGCGGTGGCAAATTTTGATCCATTATGAAGATAAAATTGATGTTATTACCCCAACTAACATATTGTTCATAGGGGGTGGCAAATGTTGATCCCTTATGAAGATAAAGTTGATGTTATTACCCCAACCAACATATTGTTCATAGGGGTGACAAATTTTTATCCCTCATGAAGATAGGGAGTGGCGAATTTTGATCCGTCATGGGGATATACTGGTAGTTGACGTTTTTACCCCAACCAACATATTGTTCAGAGGGGGTGGCAAATGTTGATCCGTTATGAAGATAAAGTTGATATTATTACCCCAACCAACATATTGTTCATAGGGGTGGCGAATTTTAATGTGGTGATGATCATGAATCATCATGAATCATCATCATCATCATCATCTTCATCATCATGACACTTGAACGTGTGGAGCAACGTCCGGGTTGGGGCGAACTGGTTGCAACATTATATAAATCTATGCAATTTTTGAAATACATGTGGGCATTTGTTTGTCTCATTCAACTTGAACAGGGTCAATAGTGCTGCAGGACAACATGGTGGGAGCCTTTGTTTTGGTCGACAACCCTGTGTTTCGCCGACAGACGCGCTTGGCTTGGCAGACTTTGGGCCACTTCCGCGCGGCCAATCAGAGCTGCTTCGCGAGATGTTGGGTTGGAGCACGAGCAAAACAAAATAAAGCAGACTGGCTCATTGTTTCATAATGTCCAGGATTCAGTGCGTTTGGTTTTGATCGGGTTTTGTCAGTGTCAATCATCCATGTTGAATCACATCGACACATACATACACATACTGTATTGATCATTTATTTAACAATGTGTTCTTTTTAAAGTGGCATTCTTTGAACATTACGAGAATCTCCGGTTTTTTCAACCTGCATATGGTTTGAAATGGTTTGAAACCTGCCTAGGAAGATGGTGGTTGCTCTACTGGTCTGCCTTGAGACCACATGGCCATGGCGGTCACGGCGAAACCGATGCAGAGTGGGAGCAGGATCAGAAGCGCTTCAGACGCTGGGAAAGATCTCCCAGGTGCAGAGATGCGGACGATAGGGTACCTCTAAAATCCGTAAAATTTTGTGGTTGATTCATCATTTTTTTGAGGTTTTCACTCATTTACAGCCACACCAACGTGGCAATCCCCAACTTGGCAAGTTAAAACCAAACAGATGTGAAATCAGTGAAATGCTGCGACGACAAATAGAGGGACGGCAAAGGACACACCAAGTCAACAGGACCATTGTTTGAAGCAAAAAGACGTAAGATGACGTAAGATGATGTAAGACGACATAAGATGACATAAGATGGGCATACAGAATGTCCAAAAGATGTCCAAAAGATATCAAAAGATGACCAAAAGAGAACTTGAAACGACCACGGCGCCCATATGGCACAAATTGGCGCCCTAGGCGGCGAACTCTTCAGCGCCGGCGTGGCAAACACGAGACATGAAAAAAGCGTCGACGGCATTTTCTGCGCACGTGCGTATTGTCTCGTGATCATGTTGATCATTTTGATCATTTTTGATTTGCCATGATTTCCCGTGGGGTCATCGCCGAGGGAAAATGAGATAGATTCCCTTCTGGGTTTCCTGCACATTTCAGCTGACATTTGAAGCATTTCATTAGTCGGGAATTGTTTCGAAGCATGGGTTGGAGACAAATTCTGCATCAGAACTCTGCTTCTTGAAAAGGGAGGACGTGATTTTGGTATATTTTGGTATTCTTTGTTCCGCAGCAGTCGGGAGTTTTTCACTTCCACAGCGCACGATGAATCACAATGAATCACCATAGCCATGGCCCATGGGATTCCATGAGCGCTGAGGTGGTGAAAGCCAAGGATACCAAGACAGAGGGTGAACCTTTGGTGGTGCCTAAGCTGCAACGTGTCTTGTCGGGTTCCGAAGTTCCCAGTGACAGCCCAGGCGTTGAAGATCATTCGCTCCAACGATATGATGAAAAAAGCTGCAGAGCAGAGCCCCCAACTCCGATGGAGCAAAGAAACATGTGCGCAGCTGTGCGCAGCTGTGCGCTGTGCGAGTTCCACCTTTGTGAAATATGATAAACATGTGTTTGTGCAGTTTGACATCGTGAAATTCATGGTGAAACAGCTGGATTGAGCCTGGCTCTGTCTAAGGAAAGAAGTGGAAATCCTCCAGACGCTGAACAACGCAGACAAAGCCAACAAGAGACACATCGTGCGACTCATCGAGACTTGGCAGAGCACGTCACGACATCCGTCACGACTCTGCAGAATCTCCCCAACACTGCGTCGCAGCTATGTGAAGCCCAAAGCAGCGATCATCAGACATCAAAACAGATTCTGATAGAGATGAATTTTGGATTTGGGTAGTGACGCATAGTGACGCGATAGTTTCTTAGCGTCCAAGGGTCCAACTTTGCATTTTGCAACGTGAGAGACATCCACACAGTTGGGGATACTGCTGTTGCAAGGAGACTTTCTACTACCGCCCTGGCCTTAATTTTGATTGTGATCACATGCGATTGAATTGAAGAACATGTTGAGTTGCAGCCATGAATTTGCAAACATTGTCACTGAGAAACCGCGCCAAGGAAAGCATATTTTCATGGTCTTCGAGTGCATGGCCTTGGGCACAGTGAAACCTGAGCACAACAACTTGAAGACTTCATTGACTCAGATGTTTGACAAGTTTGAACAACTTAAACTAGTGTTACAATGTGTGACAATGTGTGACAATGTGTGGCAATGTGTTACAATGTGTTACAATGTGTTACAATGTGTTACAATGTGTTACAATGTGTTACATGGCAAAATTGAAGTCCGGGGGCAGGATCATCCCTTTCTTAGCATCTTATTTGGAAGTTGCCAATCATGAACGGGGACGGTGATACATCGCGCTGGGTTCTCCAAGCTTGAATTTTGATAAGTCCCATTGCTCAGAACTCCAACATGATATGCTGAAACGCTCTGAAACATGCGAATTGTACATATCTGGATATTCTGGATGCCTGCTTATCGATGCTTATCGATGCTTATGGATGCTTATGGATGCTTCTCGAGAATGTTGTCTCGTGTCTCCATTAGTGTGATTTAGAGTCGCTGCTTCACTCCTTTTCTGGAATGGACGCGCCTTTGGCAGTGCTTAATGCTGCACCTGTTCAGGGTTGTCGTGGTTCGGTTTTCAACTTCAAAAACAATGCGATGTCAAGAATATCCCTGTCAAACAGCGGTTGGTCTTGTAGCAAGTTCCATTTTTGTACCCTTCATCGGTGAATTTTAGCACTGTACATCACAAGTCTTTGCCGTTTTCTCTGATGAAACTTGAACTGTGATAACTGTGTTGTGTTTTTTGTTGTTGATGGTGTGTGGCATGGGGTCGATTATTTGCTCATGGTGCTTGTCAAGTTTTTGGCAACATCATGCAACATCTACATCACCGAACATCTACATCAAACACATTGTCACATTGATATCATTTTCTGTCGTTGCTGCTGCGGTCGTATTTGAGTAGCATGAGCAGTACTGAGAGGTTGGTGTGGGAGCGGATACACTGATTGTCTCTGCCGCCCCTTCTGGGACACGGGAAAATGAAACCGTGCACCATCGTGCACCTGTCTACAAAAGTGCGTTTTGGAAGGCTTGTAACTTGGGACAGGTGTGGTCTTGTTTTGTTTCCTTAATGCCGCCTTAATTTTTTGTTTGCACAGTTTTGAAAAGATGCCATCTAGCGTCGCTACAACATTACGCCTTTTGGCCATTGCCATCGTAGTTTTTTTCATCAAGGTTTTGCTGTGAGATCTTTCTCAGGGCGAGGGGGTAGGTTCAAGGCATAGCCGAGGCATAGCCGAGGCATAGCAGTGAACAGTTCGACGCATTGAGACTTCATCATTTTTTTCCATCGTTTTTAAGCCTTCTCTGAAGCTGAAAGCAACGCTTTCGAGCCGGGAAGTTCTTCGAAAGTTCTTCGTTCTTCGGTGTTTTCAGGCTGAAGATCTCCGCGGAGCTTTGAAGAAGCGCGCGGCACAGGTTGCTGCTCTCGCACACGAGCAGAGACGATTCACTTGCCGTGTGACATGCCGTGACATGGCGTGAGGTACACCAAGAATCGTGGGATGTCCCTTCCAGCTGCAGGGAGCCCAGATGTGAAATTGAACACCAGCATGATCTCTGCAAAGCTGACAGCTCGCTGTACAAGAGCAGAAGTACCATCATTACAGAGCCTTTTTACATCCGTTCTCAAGCTGTACAAATCTTTGATGTTGATGATTGTTTTATGGGTAGCACGTCCACCAGCAATTCTGAATCCATAGGAGAACACTCTCGAAATCAGAGACATATGAGACAGTTCCAAGGATGTTCCTTTGGTATTTCCAGAATTTTCCAGAGTGCTTTTGTTTTTCCTGTGCTGAGGTGCGGGCATACACCAAGCAGCTTTTGATCGGAGTCTGGTGGCCAAAGTTGGCCAAAGATCGAAGCCCCTGGCGGAGTCATAGTCAGTCATAGTCAGTCATCCAGTTCCGAGGTGAGGCACATGCACAAGTTCAGCATTATCCACGCTGACTTGAAGCCAGACAATATCCTCATTAGTCAGGACGCGCAAAAAACGACATGAAATGACAGATATGACAGATATGACAGATATACAAAACATTACAAAACAATCAAAAACACTGCAGTGCTTCAATGTGTATGATGGAGGCTCATTCCAAGTGTGACATGTCAGGACAACAATGTTGCCAGAGTTCCCAGAGTGAAATCTGTCATGACAGTGGATGTCCCATGATGTTATCCATGTCGATTGACCTAAACGCTCCAGATGACCTACAATGAAACAGCAGACGTTGCAGAACTGCCTTGTCAACTGAAGTGTTTCAGCTCACTCGTGCGGCTTTCAATGGCTTTCATGTTTCCTTTCCTGAATAAATTTGCCATCGACTTCTCTGGCTGACCCGTGCTGGTCTTCATTTGCCAGATCAGTCTTGGAACGACTTTTAATTTGCTCTCTCTTATCTCAGTATCTCAGGTAAAGCTTTGTGATTTCGGCACTGCCATTGAACAGAAAGACATCAGCGTCTCCCCGTGTCTCAGCTGTCGGAGCAATGAACTGCAGGAAGGTGGTGAGAGAATGTGAGAATTGTGAGAGGCAAGAAGACATTGAGATGTGAGATGTGAGCAACATGTCAGAGACAAGAAGAGATGTTTTTGCAAAACGGTCTGGGTTCGGCACCCGTATGCAATGCCTGGCAGAGAAACTCTCCCATCTCCAACATCGGCTCACAATATCTCACATCTGTTTTCCATGTTTTCCTCTCCAACATCTCGGCCAAGGTATTTGATGAGTCGGTTCTACAGACCTGCAGAGGTCATTCTCGGTTGTGAGTGCGCCGTGCGTTGAGCATTGTAAGGCAGACACTTGCAGACACGAACATCTTCACATGTCTTCACACGGTGTTCACACGGTGTTCGCGCTTGGCCACGAAAGGTACGGGGTGCCTGTAGATGTCTGGGCTCTCGCTTGCACCCTCTACGAGATTTTCACAGGGAAGACCCTGCTGCAGGCGAGTCAGCAGGTCTTGGCTTTGTGTGTTGCATTTGGTTCATCTAGGTGCAAACTATATTGTATAATATTGCAATATTGTATATAATTATATATATAACACAGTGTTAATTTAGTATATCTTTGTGCTGTTTTGATGTCTATTTTGATTTCTGAATGTGTAGCTTTTGGGCTTTGTACGTTGCATCTGTTGATGCTGTTCTTGAGTTCCGTTTGTTTGCTGCCAGCTTTGCAGCAAACAGATGTCCTGAGTCGGATGGACTCTTGTTATATCTGTGGCAGGGAAAGACAAACAATGCCGGGTCCCAAAAGTCAAAATAACGTCGACAGAAAACCAATGGATTTCGCACAGCAGAGTCGAGTCTGAGAGTCTGAGAGTCTGAGAGTCTAAGTAGAGGATAAGGACATGTTTCATGGTGTTTTTTCATGTTTCGGCTCAGGACATGCTGAAGCGGATCATGGACCTCAAGGGTAAGATCCCAAAGAATGCATCGAGCCAAGCTGCGAAGCCGTGAAGCTGTGCGACACTGTGTGAAGCTGTTCCCAAAGCTTGAGGTGATCAAGAAGGGTGCCGTGTGGAAGAACCACTTTGACGAGAATTTGGATTTCAAATTTATTGACAAAGACTCCATGAAACTTGGCAGGCAGCTATGGCAGCTATGGCAAAGCTTATGGCATAAGCTATTCGGGTGTTGTGGACGCAGTGCAGATGCAGAGCGATTGCATCCGAGGACCGGTGAAGAAATCACCCGGGTGTTGACCCCAGGCGTTGTGACACGTTGTAAGTGACACGTTGTGACATGGTGACGCATTACAACAGGACCAGCAGGACACAATCAGACAGAACACTGACATATGGCATATGTGCCATTTTATCATGTCATTACAATGTCATTACAATGTCATTACAATGTCATTACAATGACTTCAGCTTTGGTCGCTACAGATACTACAGGCTTTGGTCATTTGGAGTTGGCTGAAAAGGGGGAAGACTGACTAGTTAGTCAATCTTAGCTGGTTGTTTCCTAGCTGGTTGTTCAGGCTGCTGGTCTTTGTTTACAATTTATCAAAGGAAGTTGGGAAGCAATACTTCCGAGTTACGAATGACTTTTACCTGATGGAATTGACCTTGATGAAGGGTGGTACATCATATACCAATACATACTGTAACATAACAATACATAACAAAAGAATAAGAAGCTATGTAATTGACCTTGATGAAGGGTGGTAGATCACAAAACAATACATAACATAACAATACATAACAAAAGAATAAGAAGCTATGCAGTTGACCTTGATGAAGGGTGGTAGATCACATAACAATACATAACATAACAATACATATATAACAAAATAATAAGAAGCTATGACATAGGGTGGTGACGAAGGGAAGTGGTGAGGAAGGGAAGTGGTGACGATGGGAAGTGGTGACGAAGGGAAGTGGTGATGTGACGAAGGGAAGTGGTGATGAAGGGAAGTGGTGACGAAGGGGAGTGATGACGAAGGGAAGTGGTGAGGATGAATGAATGTTGCATGGGCTTTGTTTTGGGGAGGAAGCCGGAACACGAAACCTGGCATTTTTCCGTGTAAAGTGGCTGCAGCCGGCGATGAAAGGTACCTCGTGTGTGCGGCAGTTGCGGCTGCGGTCGTTCCGGACGCGATTGGTTCCACCTCTGTGTTCTGCAACGAGTGGTTGTTCCTGTGTGCGTAGTTGGCTCAAGGATCAGGAGTCATAGCTCATCGACCCGTGTGTGCCGTTGAGGGGGGGCCTCCTTACCTGGCTGTCCTACCTCAGGCGGTAGGGGCTTGGCCCCTTCCCGCATCTGCAGGTCGGGGGGCTCCCCCTACCTGCCCTGATGGCGCCATCTCCTGGCACTCCGGTGGGGGGCGAGCGGGCCCCACGATCCCCACGACGAGGGGCAGTCGCAGCTGGTGGCATGGAGATCGACTCTGGCGAGGGGGCCTCCAGGGTGTTTTGCCCGGTTGCTGGCTGCCCTTGCGCTGACCCTCTGCGAGCACGTGGCTGGGCATCTGCCACTACCATGCAAGCGCACATAGATGCGCACTTGGCAGGGGGCCTTCAAGGGGACGTCCCTGATGCGTGGTTCCGAGCCCAGGGCCGCCAGCGATGCCAGGTGTGTGGATTGAGTGTGTCCACCCGCCGTGGCGTGCACCCAACGTGTCGCCCACAGGCACGGGCTGCTGCCGGCCAAGATGGTGCAGTGCGCCGGGATGACCCCTTACAGGCCCTGCCTTCCATTGCTGAAATCTAGGCCGGGCGCACGCCAACCCTCCGGCATGTTCCCGCAGCAGCCCAATCTCTGTGGTGCAAAGTTCTGACAAAAGCTTTGGCCGCGGTGGTGCGCTACAATGACCTTTGCAGCTGGCAGGAGTTGCTCCTCTTGCCGCAATGCGTGCTCAACGCTCCTCCGAGAGGTGGCCGGAAACATGCTAAGGCAGCCGCCGCCTACACCTTGGATCGGCTGCGCCGCTGGGAAGACGGTGATCGCATTCTGCTTTGGGAGAGCCGTGGTCGGACTTCTTCGAAGCACCGCTCCCTCACCACCCCTGAGAAGAAGGACCTTGCCACCAGCGAGCTTGTGCGGCACTCCTGGCTGACGGCTTAGCGCCCGAAACTGCTGCAACCGTGGCTGCCCTGCGGGCCTTGCACCCAGTCCAGCCGGACCCTGTGGCCCCACCATTGCACGAGCTGCCGCCTAGCCCTGAACTGATGCCTGATGCGGTGGCCAAGGCATTGCAAAGCTTTCCTTCAGCCACGGCCCCTGGTCCTTCTGGCCTTCGGGTGCAGCACCTGCGGGAGGCTTGTTGGCCAGGTGGGCGAGACGGGCTCCTTGTGCAGCTGGCTGGTGTGGTGACGTTGCTGGCGTCTGGCCGTACTTGCAGTGATGCTGCTCCGCTTTTGGCTGGTGCCAACTTGGTTGCCATCCCCAAGCCACAGGGTGGCGTCCGCCCCATTGCCATTGGGGAGGTTTTGCGGCGGCTGACCGGCAAGTGCTTGCTGGAGCTTGTGCGGGAGGATGCTCGGAGAACCTTCTTCCCAGCACAGGTCGGGGTGGCTGTGCCTGCCGGCTCTGAGGCAGCTGTTCACTGCGCTCGTGCATGGCATGAGCGCCATGCAGGGGCTGTCAACAAAGTGTTGGTCAAGCTGGACTTCCAAAACGCTTTCAACACAGTGTCCCGCCAAGAGGTGCTCAGCGCCACTTGCGCCCAATTTCCGGCTCTGGCTCGATGGGTGCAATGGTGTTATGGTGGGTGCACTACTTTGCAGTTTGGCTCCACTGCCCTTCACTCGGCGGCAGGGGTCCAGCAGGGTGATCCCCTTGGCCCATTGCTGTTTGCAGCCGCTTTGCAGCCGGTGGCGGCTGAACTCCGCAACGGGCCCTTGGACCTCGCCATGTTCTACCTTGATGATGGAGTCGTGGCTGGTGATCTTCCTGCGGTGGGCGCGGCTTTGGCTCACGTGCAGCAAAGGGCAGCTGCCGTCGGCTTAGGCCTCAACCTCTCCAAGTGCGAGGTGGTGGTGCCTGGCAACGTGACTGCTGCAGACCTTTCCACAGCTTTACCCGCTGCCTTGCTTTGGGGTGACAGTGGTGTTGACCGAGTCCTCCGCAACTTCGAGTTCCTGGAAGCTGCCATCGGCAGTGATGCCTTCGTGCCTCACCACACGGCCACACGGGTGGCCAAAACAACAGCCCTCCTCGAAGCCATAGCTGAGCTCGAAGATCCCCAGGTGGCTCTCCGTCTCCTCCGTGCTAGCGCGGGCCACTCCCGGCTTCTCCACAGCATGCGATGCAACCCGCCCTTGGCCCAACAAGCCGCCCTGGAGCATTTTGACTCCCTGGTGCGGGACTGCTTCAGCAGCTTCACGGGCCTGCATTTGGTGCAGATCCAATGGGAGCAAGTGACCCGGGGCCTTGCGCAGGCTGGCTTGAACTTGCGCTCGACCTCATCGGACGCCTCTGCCGCTTACCTGGCTTCAGTCGGTGGGTGCGCCCCGCAATGCCAGCAGCTGGATACCAGCTTCGGACCGCCTTCTCTGTCACCTCATGTGGTTGGTGCATTGGCGGCCTACAATCAAACAGCTGGCGGGGCTGTGAGCATGGAAATGGCTTTGGCATCTCGACAGCGGACTTTG
>Ga0126342_10023364_pt1 | contig 10121 bp, 12 predicted proteins | sample Cyp1metagenome_FD_92528 | JGI IMG/M metagenome (GOLD analysis project Ga0126342, IMG submission 92528) | Coral microbial communities from Lord Howe Island, Old Settlement Bay, Australia - Cyphastrea 1 metagenome | ecosystem: Host-associated > Invertebrates > Cnidaria > Coral ... | reverse complement strand
AACGGAGGCGGTGGCATGAGATGTGCCTTCTTCCACGGAGGCGATGGCGGTGTCTGGATCATGTCGCATGCTTTCCGCTTGTCGTCATCACAAGAGGCCATCTGTTTGAGTGCAGCATGCTGCGGCTTGCCCACCTCAGTTGACTGGGCCAGCTTCTTGCCACAAGCTCGCTGCTTTCTCATTCCAGCCGGCGCATTCTGCAGCTTGCACATTCTGGGCTCCATGGCTGCTTGGCTCTTCTCCTTGCCAGAATCCTTCTCGAAGACCGTCTGGTTGGTATCCTTCTCCTTCTCTTTCACAGCCTTTTCTGTCGCCTTGGTTGGCATCTGTTTGCACACACTGGGATCTTTGGCTGTTTCATTCTCTGGGAGATTCCTGCCAGAGTCCATCTGCCTGCCAGCTCCAGGCTTGCTGTTGCCCTTCCCCTTCAGCTCCTTTGCATTCTCTGTGGCCTTGGTTGCCATTTGTCCTCCTTCTTCTGCATCCATGTTCGATGGCCTCTTATTGTTGTTCTCATCTTCACATTGTATGACCGCGTCAACCCCCCATGGCTGCCATTTCATGTTGTCCTCTAGATGTGGCGATTCCATGTGATCCAAGGGGTAGTACCGGTACCCCAGCTGAATTCCAGCAAAGTATTCCAGCAGCTCCTGGTTGACACGCATCTTCCCCAGCTCTTGTTCGTATTCCTCTATGATCTTCGTGAGAAAGGCACACTCGGACATCACGTTGTAGAGCTCTACTTGAGCTCCTGGGTTCAGTTTTGTGATATGACATGACATCGAAGCAATGTGGTAGGGTTGGAGAATGGCAGCAGTACTTGGTGACACACACACACACACCCCAGTGGATCATAATATTAACTATATAACTGAAATGCAGGTGTTTGAAGTATAAAAATAGAATATTGGAAAAACATAGATGACACACACCAAAAATGATCAAGGAACCCTCCAGGTCTTGGATCAGGGCACCCATCGCGATCATGAGCCTCTTGGCTTCGGCCCAACCCATTTCCTTGAACTCCACATCGGTCATTCCGGATTCATTCTCCCTTTCCTGCCGTGTGGCATCCAAGGGTGGCTCAATGGGCTCACGACTCCTTTTCAACAGGTGGTCGTTGATCCACTGCCTGACTTTGTCCCTCCGTTGTTCGATGCGGTCCATCACGGTGTGGGTCAGCTCAAACCTCTGGAGACCCTGGGGATATTCACTGCGCTCAGTCGTCTTGGAATCCTTGCAAACTGCCACCTCAGGGATCTTATGGGTCATCTTGGAATCCTTGGAATCTATCATTCCAGGAAGATTTGGATCGGCCAACGCAAGCTTCTTGCGCCAGAAAACTACAGTTTGTATAGAATGGTACATGCGTAAGGCATGATCCACTCAAAAGTGCAAGCATGCTTGTCTTGATCATGTCAGAATTCAACAAATTATGCAAACAAACTCATGTCTGCAACACAGTCCTTCGCCATCGCCTGGCCAAGCTATAGCCACCTCATCTTCAAGCCACCTGACATTCACTATGAAGAACCATGCTGCATATAAACATATGACACAGAAAATATCAGCTGAATGAGCCTTCTTTAAAAGTCATTGAGCAACTCACATCACACCGACCACGATGTTACCTGGCAAGAAGTGGCAAATCAAGGCCGAGGCCGCCGTCAAGTTGACGATGGTCTTGGCCTTGATGTGCAACTTTCATGAAAGGAGTTGCCAAGTCGCCAACTGCATGTTGCACCTGGGAGACAGTAATCAATGGCAAGTTTTGATTCAGCCCACCTGGCCCAACTCCTCGATACTGTTAAGCCCAGCACATTAGGTGGTAAGCCCTGCAATGGTCCATGGTCCATCCTTGAGTCAATGGCTGTCAATCTCAGATCCCAAATGCTGAAATCTAAATGATTCCGGCATAGCTGTGGCATGACCCAAAACAAATCATGCCCAAAAGCGTCAAAAAAAAAATAATGGGTTCGAAACTGGTGCGTACAACACATTGTCCTATCGCATTCGAACAAAGCATCATTGTATTCGAGCTTGCTGTTTGGAGAACAAGGGCATCGACGGAAATAAAACATAATCGATATATACAACAAATCAAAGGAAACATTCCAAAGGCATATTCATCTGCAGAACTGTTCTTGCCCAGGACACGTCGATGATAGGTTTCAGGCAGATAAGGACAAGGCAGCCTGGATCCATGCTGGGTCTCGAACCTCAGCATATGGCAGATGGAAAGCAAAAGGGTCGAAGGGTCGCTATCAATTATAGCTTGTATAGCAAGGCAGCAAGGCCATCTGGACAATGACTGGGCTTAACGACAGGAAGAAAACACGATCGTTCAAGAGGCATGGACCTGCGTCGGGCAGCACGCTACTTGAACAAGAAATGCAATGCTTAGATTGAGCAAGCAGGCAGTGCATTCTGAAACTGAACACTGTTTCTTCTCACTCCCGAAGTCAAAGTCGATTGTGGCATTTCCACAATCCAGGCCACGCGCTCCTTCTATGTCTGTCAGCCTGGATCAAAGAAACATCCATGGACAAACAGCAAGATTTCAATTGAAAGGGGTCCTGGCCTGCTTCATTAAGGAAGCCTTTTTGGAGTAGCCCTGCATGCAGGACGCTTTTCACCCCGGAACCCGTTCAAGGGGAATTTGTTTAAACTCTGGAACCTGCTGTCGATCTCTAAGGCTAAGGCCTTGACAGCTAGAATCTTCGTTTTATCTTTTCTTTTTCCGGCAAGTCATGGATGATGGCCCTGGGGCCGCAACTTCTCACGATGCCATCACATCACAGTCACAAGCATTTGTATACTGGGATCCTGGCAATCGCACTCGTGATGTCTTCCAGTGTGCCACTGCTTCCTGCCAAACGTTTCTGAACAACGGCAATATATCGAATGAAGTCAATAGAAACGTACAATATTTGAAGATTCTATATTGCACTTGAGGGATTCAATCATGCATAAACCCATGCACACCACAGATTGCACAGTCCAATGGTGAAGATTGGCGCCTGGTGCCGGATTCCAAGCTCTTTCGCCTTCTGAAGGTAAGTCTTGTACGCTTGGGCCAGCAGGCCTGGTTTGTACGTTCCTGGTACCTCCCACATGCAGGTGCTTCAATTTTTTGGTAAAATCATGGGACATTCACTGTCGTCATGTAGTTCACGCAGAAATTGTAAAAACCAGGCCTCGCCAGGCCTCAGCTGTTGAAACAGCCTCTTCATACTAATCTAAACCAAATGGTCTGTTTAAAATGTCAGCAAACCTTTCTGCGATGGCATATGCGAAGCTGTGCTGAGTCTGGAGCTGATTACCTGGAGATTCTGCATCCTGCATGTCGAATCCCAACGGTGGCAATGCATGGGACAGGATTAAAAAACACATGCAAACACCAAAGAATTCGGGGCCTGAGCATCTTGTTCAGGCCTCAGGTCAAATTGCTATTCATGTTGTGCACAGTGGTGACATGTGCCGTGCATAGTGGCAGAACACATGAGAGCCGGACGCACCAGCTCCATTTGAAGCATTTTCCTGCTCTACCCAGTGTCCAAACAAACTTTGAAGATTGAAGATCTTAAGTACATGGTAAATTGTGGCCACTAATACGTCCTCAGCTGCATTGCTGGATGATGCTTCGGCTTTGCCGTCCTGACATGCATGGTGAATCAAAACATGTTGCATATACATCCTGCACAGTGACTGAAACAATTTTGATGGCAGAGAAATATATAATATATATATATACATATACAAATGCTGATATCAACATGCATATTGAATGCTTTGGGATTCAACGTGTCTGTCCTGGTGGTCTGTGTTGACTGCTTCACATTTCATCAAAGCTGCTATAGGGATGTGGTCCTGACGAGCACCATGATTAAATCGACCGGATCAACTCAAAGACCCTCAGTTGCAACACAGCATAAATTGATCTGAGCACACGCTGAGCGGCGACACATTGGCGACACATGCAGGCTGCATCTTTTGGGCCATGCAGATATTGTCAACAGTATATATTGATTTGAAAAAGCAGCCGGTCTATCATCGTTGCTAGCGTACCGGTCGGCTGAGATTAAGCTATTCTATAGCAGCTCACCTAGGTCAGCTGCAGGAGATGTAGAAGGGGATCTCGAAGAACTCGAACAAGGTTGCCAAACCCGATGAAGTGGCTCGCCCTTGCCCTTCTGCATGAGGGTCCAATAGCCACGACCACGTGCAAGACCTTTTGCTTTCCCCTTCCATGAACGCTCATCACGCGGATCCATTGTCACCACCAAATCATCATCATGATCATGCCTACCCGAAGGGCGCCAAAGGCGCGCTTCCTGATCTGAAGATGTAGAGCTTGGCCATGCCGATCTTGGAGCCAGCACAGGGCTACGGGAGCGATCTGCTGGAGCACGAGATTCCCCCGGGAGGTTGGCCGACTTGTCTGGGTCTGATGTCGGCGGCCATGGACGTGGTGCACCTTCAGCATGTTCCATAGTTGCCCTTGTCCTCGCATATCCTGTCTGTCCCACTTCTTGCACAGGCTCCACTGTTGGGGGCTGACTTGATGGCATCCCAGTCGTAACGTCATCTTCCGTAGGATGATTCGCAGCATCTGCAGCAGGTTCTTTTTTCATCGTCAATTCCAAGCTGTAATCGACTCCTGGAATTCCCGGACGCACCAGCCGCAAAGGATATAGCGGCCACCACAGTGGATTCATCTCAGACGGTTTGCTGTAATGATCATGTGCCAACTATTAAACAACTGGGTGATCCAACACTTGACCCAAAAAGGCACGTCATGTCAACTGAGTCAAGTGTGTTCCCATGGTCTTTGTTTGTTTTGTGTTGGTTGTTGTTTGCCACATGTTGGCAACAAATAATGTAGCCCCCTAAAAACTGCACAAGGTAAAACATGACACCAGCAGTCAGCTTTGAAAGTGCAAACACAAAACAAACAAAGATATCACAGACCACAGCATTTTGGGTTCATGGCCAGTCAATACTTCCAAACGGTTGCAAAAGACCGTATTGCAGTCCTCGTCACTGGCCACAGAACCACATTGATGCACACTGGTTCCACGGTCCTGCGCGAAGTTGCCCAACCAAAGAAACATACCCACTAAACAACTCAGCAGAAATTGACACCAAACATCCTGACACCACTTTTAAGTAATGATGCACGTGCAAAAAGCATGCACGTGGATCGTTGGTTGTCTGGAATTGGTCCCTTGGACATGCAAATGCACATGGATTGCACATTTGGTGAAAGATTTTCAAAGCGAGCTTGGACATGGAATCACAAGCAGCACCTCGACTGCCGCAGGTCCCTTGGCAGGTTCTTCCTTCGTATGTGGCCACGCCAAGTGGTCAACACAAATCTGAACACTGTCATCCATGCAAAACATGTGAACATGGAGAAAAAAGGCAAACTGATTGCATCGGACTGTATTAAAAAGGGGTTAAATAAGAGCCCACATTAGCAGAGCTCGCGGCCTCAGCGCTTGCTCTGTCTTCCATCGCCACATCTGGCTTATTGGCTGGTTCCTGGCAACAATGGCCCAGTCTGGAAAATACAAGGAATAGCTGAGACAAGTCGGAAATATGACAGCTATACGATGTGAAGATTGGCAGTCCTTGCTGACCTCTTGCAGTGCCACTGGACCACCTGCTTGCAGTGGGCGTGGTGCAGCTTGCAAAGATTGTGGACCATCCTCATATAGGAATTCTGTGGCCGTAAACTGAACCATTCTGATACTTGAAACAGAATTTCAGAGTAAATGCCATATGTGAGATCCAAGGCCGCACCTGGTGCATGTGCTGCAGGCACCTGTCAGACAAAACATTTTTCCAAAACATTTTTCACCGCAAACGGTCATTGGATCAACAGATTGATTATGGTCGCAGGTGACAATTCAAAACACGCTGCACACCAAGTATTAATGGTGTCCTCGCCATCGGCTTGCGCATGCTCTGCTGGTGCCTGGCAGGTCAATCAACAAAAATGACTGAATGTTAAGGATCCTTGCGCGAACCTTCTAATCAATGCACTTGAACTCAACGAGACATGTCCAAAATTCTCTCTGTATTTGTTGTTTGCTGCTTGCAACTCACGTGACACAGTGCACACTCGCACTGACGCATTATTTTCACATGCGGGAATTGTCGCATTGGTCACTCTGCTTAATGTGGCGAAGAAAAAGTGTCATCAATATTGATGCACTAGCCTGGAAATCCCAGATGGAATAAATGGGGATTGGAAACTTCATACCGCCAAATCGAGATCGAGAAAAGGAGGACGTCCATGGGCAGCCCAATGACGATGAAGGTCACGAATGATGCGACACATGGTAATCATTTTGAAAATCTGAAGCTCGGTGCGTACAATGCGCAGTTGGCGGAGGGCATGGTGAAGAGGTCGAGTGGCACTGGTGAGTTGCCAGTCAGAAAAATCATCACTCATGTCCTGCAGGTCATAAATGGCATCTTCTAGCTCTTGAAGTTTCCTGTCAATCGCCAAAAGGGGCGCAAGGAGCTGCTGAATGGATCTGGGCTCACACGGCACCGCAAGTGCCATGGGGCAAAGAGCATGGCAGGTGAGAACTGTATGAAAACAGATGTGTAAAGCTGCCAGACCTACATATGGAGATGAAAAACATGCAGGGAAAAAGGGAGGAGAGGAAATTTTTGTTGCTTTGGATCGATGCAGACACCTTTGATCCAAAATCACAGAAACAAAAATCAATCTGATCACATGAGTTGACATGTACATGTACACTGACTTATCCCTTCGGGATAAATACCGAGTATGAAAGACAATTCGCACTTACCCTTGGGCCGCCTTCCTTTTCTTGCTCTGGGCTTTGGCCTGCAAAAGGGAATGATCAACTGAAGGTACATCAATCAACCATGGATCGAATATAAGTTATCGGACCTGCTTGGCCTCCTCTGCAGCTTCATTGCCTGCATTGACATTGTTTCAGACACACCACGATCTAACCATCAATTCTGGATCCCAGCATGCATGTCATGATAATCGCAATCGAGAAAAATCATTGATGATGATACGTTGCACTGTGTAACAAGTAAAAAGGTACCCTGCCTTTAACATGGGCCCGAAATTGTTTCTTATGTTGGGCCCGAGGATCAAAGGCCACACCCGGCTTCTGGGTCATCCCTTCCAGTACAGCATCCAGGATGGCCCGTGGAGGCATGGGATGATCAGGAATGTCGCCTTGCTTGGCCACAGGAGCTTCCTCCGCAAACTCTTGCATGGGCAGAGTTTCCATCGTGTCCGCTGGGGATCCTTGCCCTCCTCGCTTCACACAGCCCAAACTACGATGGTTGCAACCAGTCAAAACAAAATCCATGAACATGCTTTTGGATGAACATCTGAACCACGCAGTGAACGGACAGGGTCGGCCGTCCTGTCTTGGATTTCCGTTGGAACTTTTTGGACAAGAGCTTGGGCCCACATGCAGCCTTGAGAGGCCTCATCCAACTTCTGACCTTCAAAACCATTGATCAATGCATACACTTAAATTCAAAAGAAAAACGCATCCATGTAGATTCTGACATGGGTCCAAACCACACCTTGCGAACCTCTTTGCTCTTCTTGGTTTGGCGCACAATCTCCTGAACCTATAGTCATCCATGTGATTCTGAAACAAGATCTGACAAAGTTGCTGGTAAAGTGTGATAACTCCAATCGAGAAACCATGGCTTTGATTGCCGTTGCTTGGTTATGGACCAAGATGTTGTTTACCTCAATCGCATGCATGGTCACTGCATGCATGTACCGAAATCAAATTTAACAGTTTGATGAAACTGCACATCAAAAGTATGTTTTTTTGGCACAGCAACTTCGACAGCATCAGCAGAAGGATCATCTTTAATGCTGCGGCCAACGTAGAATTTGGCGAGCGCAGACTCGATGATGTCTGTTCCCTGAATAGCACCAAGCGCCTCGAACACCTTGATCGTCCTTGGCGGGATTGAGTATACCTGCATATTAGATTGTGAATTGGCACACAACTCAAGCTGATTTTGTGAAAGCCGTGTTCCTTTCATTTGGAAGTCGCCAAGAATCATCTCAAGAACCCCTGCATTTTTCATCAAGGTTTCCTCTTTGTCCTGGTAGTCTGTATCGACTGCCTCGCAATCCTTCTTCTTCACACCGTTGTCAGGCATGAATAGGAAATCTGCCTACAATCAGCACACATGCATGGCGTGTTTGCATTACCATGACATGACATGACATGACATGACATGAAACCTGCTATACAAACAGTGCGCACGGCATGGTTGACAGAAAAGAAAAAATTACAATTCCACTAGTTGCATAATGTGTCTCCTGCACAGCTATTTCAGGCAAGTTCTTCCAGCCATCCACAAGCGCTTGAGCTTCAGCCATTGCGCAGCACCAAAGGTTTGAAAATTTGAAACGCTGAGAAACGTTTGTATTGTTTGTTCCCCGCATGTGGTATGTTCCACTCCCTCATGTTGTGAACACAATGGGCAAAGGGCGGCCGGCGACAGGCAGAAGTGGAGGTGCAACGACTGCAGCATGAAATGCACAGTAAAAAAAAACAGTTCGGAATACATCTTTGCAACTGGCAAAAACAAAAAAATACACACGTAAACGTGCAAATATATAATATATTCTATTAAGTAAAAAATCCGCACGTGTTCCTGTAGATGGGTATGTTGGCCTGTGATTCTTCAAACCAAATCATATCGCATATAATATGGTTTTAAAAAACAACACGACACGAATGGTGAATCGAGTATATATATATATATATGCGCTTCACTATTCGCGTTTTCATTTTGGGAGCTATTGCGTGTCCTTTTTGGTACAATATTGGTACCACTTCTAGTTGTGGGAGCACTAATATAGTGTACGCGTTTCCATTTTCGTACCATTTTGGGAGCTATGCGCTTCCGTATTGGTACCACTCAATGTTGCACTTCAATCTCGGTAGCCAGGATCCGGCAATTCAGAGCTGATAAATGATCAATTCATGAAAAAGTGTCCCCAGGGACAATTTTTTTGTGCCCAGGGTCAAATTTTGGGAAAGGACAAAATTTCCTGTCCAAAATGTATCTTGTTTTTGTCCTTAACCATTTTTTGCCCCTGGGGTCAAATTCTGCCAAGGACAGGCCTGCAGGCAGTGTACACACTTCACTCAGAGGCACCCGTCCTATTTCCTTCGGTAAGGCCGGGGCAATGTTCTGCCAGGAGAATTCCCGTGCCGTTTTGACTTCATCCCTTTTATAGTCGATAGTGCGGGTGGCAAAGAATACATCCCAATCGAACTGTTCTACCTGTCCAGACCAAGTGACGACACGTTTCACATCCTTGACCAAGACCGACAGGCACTCACGTGCGACCTCAGAAACCTCACCGACAAAAGAAGGGCCATCCCCCCAAAGAGAGTTCAAGCCCAGGCAGATGTTACCCAACCAGGTAACTTCCAAGGGGCTAAGCTGGGGGAAGTTCGAGACAGGATACTACTGGAGGAAGGTAAGGGGAACAAAGTGGTTTTCGTTCGCCTAACCGTGGGCTGGCTGCGGAGTCTCAAGACCTCCAGTAGCCACTGTTGAACTCTCGGTCCCAACTCAGCTACACTCTTGCCAACCAAATCACCACAAACTTTTTTCATCGACCCTTGCACCAACTGCGCATCCGCAGGAGCACTGTGGCCCCGCTCGAAAAGAAAATGGCCCTGGTCTTCAAAAGGGACCGGGCCACCTGTAACCAGGAAACCTGACTGTCCAGGAAAAACACTCACCGCATCCTGCATCCCGTCCGGGACAAAAGCAGGGCAAATGGTGGTCAGGGAGGTGTCATCCCCCCCTAAATTTGATAAAAGGGGTCCAACCGGACTCCCGCATGTTGCACCCACAGTGGACTCATACACCGCCCCTTCTGTGGTCTTTGGGAGTGGCCGGATCTGCTTCACTTCTTGTCTCCTCCTCCTTTTCCCTTGTCCTTCCGGCCGTCGTCCCGTCTTTCGTCCCGTCGGGGTGGATCCGCCTGACCCTTTGCCTTCCCCTTCGGTGCCCCCTTGCCCGACGGGGACGCCTGGCTCTGCCACCGGGCTCGAGACTCCAGGAAGTTT
>Ga0126342_10023363_pt1 | contig 10121 bp, 6 predicted proteins | sample Cyp1metagenome_FD_92528 | JGI IMG/M metagenome (GOLD analysis project Ga0126342, IMG submission 92528) | Coral microbial communities from Lord Howe Island, Old Settlement Bay, Australia - Cyphastrea 1 metagenome | ecosystem: Host-associated > Invertebrates > Cnidaria > Coral ... | reverse complement strand
TTTTTAAAGGGGATCAATTAAAAGTCAAATTGGCCAAACTGAAATTTTCGGAAATTGGAGATGGATGCCTGTTTTTAGTATTAGGGGGACGTTTAGTATTAGGAGGAAGGGATTAATGTATATATAGACATCTACACAATATTTTTGTTTCATTGTTACAAAATAAGTTTTGTCTATGTAATTTTTCCGTCAGGTTCTCCGTCAGGTTCTCCTGAGGAGCCATCCTAGTTTGGCAGTCGGCCTCTTAAAGCGTGCTGGGTCTGCTTGCGCGCATTTTTTTTGACTGATAAATTGCTAGCCTTCCTTCATATAGGTATGGACTTAAAAAATGCAATCTGGATCTGATGTCGTTGCCAAGCCCAAGGTAAGATGGCAGTGGGCACAAGAACTTACAGTCAAAGCTGATGAGTTCTACATTACCACACCATTAGCCAGCGCAGTAAAAACACCGGCCCTTTGTCCTCACAACGGAGTACTTTCAACCTGCCACGGAATTTACTTAAAGGACAGGTCAGTTTTGCAGGTAACTTTGTCAAAAAGGAATGCAACTTGCAATGGTGATTTACTCTGGAAAGTTGATGGGTTTGGACCCAAATTCCCTATCCAAGGAACAAGATACATAAGTCAGTTTAGTTCCACTCTTTCAATGTGTATCCTGTGTTTCCACATAGCTGCTCGGAGCGGCCCTCGACACTTGCTAGGCGCAGGCACGCGGAAGGTGCGACACACGCTGCAGGAATTGCACGATGGCGAGGAAATTGCACGGGGCTCAGGAGTGTTGATTAACGTGTCTTAGTTTTCACGTTTTAGGAATGTGGATTATTTAAAAATTTGGATGTGGATTACTTGCTAAACTTTGTCTTTTGTCTTAGCTGGTGCTTTCCATGTCGATCATGTACCAAGTGCTTAAGAGTAATATCCATGTTGTAATTCAGCTATAATATATATAGATAGATAGAGAGAGATATATATATATATATATATATATTTACACATTTAAATTATCTGTATATATGTGGTGCATATTGCATACTTGTTACGTTGAAAAGGCCTTATACAATGTATACGACAGGGACTTAACATGACTTAAACATCACCAAAGAACTCCACCATCCAAAATTGGAAAACATGAAATAGTTGGAATGTTCATGGCGTCCGAAGTTTAGACGAACGTGAACCACGGCGTCCGGAGGGTGATTTTCCGCACTTGGATTTGACCACTTTCAGGTTCGACATCGAGCTGGTGGGTGTAACCTCCCCTCCGATTGGCATAGACTTTCGCAACCGTACCTGTCATGAACATCTCTTGTTGATATTCAAACCGACAGAAAAATTATGTAAGAAAGGACACGTTAAAATCCTTTTTTTTGTTTGTGCGAACATAGAACCGGCCAGAGGGGGTTCATCCAGGGATATCACTTCCGACATCTGAGGCACATACAATTACAATTTGTTTTTTGATATTGGTGTCCCCCAAAAAATGGCAATGTTGGTTGGTACCAGCAACGGCATCGACCCCCATGTGCCAGCGGGATGATGTTGCATATGCCGCAGTTGTAGCTGCTTTCTGGTTTTCAACACCATTTCAGCAACATTGCCAGCTTTGGCTATATCTCTTATAGCAACAGCACACTGCGTTTTTGTGAGGTGCTTCATTAGCCCAAACTGGCATCACCAAACCCCAACAATTTCGGATGCTAGATTATGGAGCAATTTTCTTGGTGATACCCACGGATGAAGAGATTAGGCGACAAAACGGCCAGCCCATTTTAAATGGACCTCGAATGTTGAAACACCACATTGGATCTAGGACACATTTGAATATATAACGGTTCAAAAGTGCATTCAAAACTTCAAAACCCACCAGATGTTCAATCCATGAACGTGTTTTTTCCCGTTGGCATCGTTGTTCACATGGTAAAACCAACTGCACGATCACAGCAAGGTCGTGCACGTGGTAGATGTTTCGATGCTTGGCCTTTTGCTATGCGCGTTTCGGGTCACAAAGTGAAGACATTGAAAAATTGAAGGCCCATGCTTGGACTCACAATCATTTCCGTCACTTCTGCTATGGAAGGATCCGTTCTCAGGCCACACTGTGATCGATGTTGGTTACTGGTTCCTTTGTTGATTCATTAGGTATAAAATGTGGAGAAATGTGGAGAAGTGGGTTCGATTCCCCCCTTGTGCCGTTTGAGTCGAGTCATCCAGCGGTAAGCCCGAAGTTATGCTCCACCTACCGTTTGGCCGAGTTTGGGATGGCTTGACAATCAAGGTTCATTAATTTGGTACAGTGTGGTAAACACATGAGTTTCACTACTCTGGTGTCTCCGGTGGCTCTTTGAACGTGATGAGCTTGGCAACAATGATGAGCTGGTGCTGGCAGACGGTACTTTTTTGGTGATCCGGGCTTCACCGGGTATATCTATTGTAACACCAGCTGCCTGAGTTTTTGAGGCAGTTTATACGATTTGACAGCCGCCAGCCATTAATAGTGGGCATTCAATCATTATTATTCAACGGCCCCTGAAGGCGACTCCTCAATAATGAGAAGGTATGCCAGGCTTGTATACTACTTGTCACTACCACCAACCAATTGGTCTATTTATCATGTGGTGTCACGTTGGGGGGATCGGGGGTCTTCACATTTCAGCGTTTGACTGTCAGGAAGAGCTCGTTGAATACCACAGATGCGCGGTGGAATCTGAGCCATCCAATCAAGCAACCGTCCCTTGGTTACAGAGCACAGCATGCAGTTTACTTGGGGGCATACAGGAATGTAAATAATCCTGGCATAAAACATGGATTATTTTCCAAAAAAATGAATAAAATTACCGGATGCCAAGAAGGCCTGTAGCAATTGGTTCACCTCAATATACCGAACGAATTCTAGACGGAAGGGGGGAAAAATAGGAAAGGGATTGTCGCTTTCCACCTTTTCAAATTGATCCGAAGTGAAAGGCAGCACCATGATCAGGTATGCCAATCTCATGTGGGAAAGTGACTTTGCCTTGGCTCCTGCAGGCAAGGAAAATTCCCCGTTTCTGGTGGTTCCATCAAGGATGCATCAACTGTTGCTTTGCCCATGAATTTGAACCTTGAAAAGTTGACGCGGGAGATGTATTTTAAGGATGCTAAGCGCCTTTACATTCTTGAATGATCGAATACAATCAGTGAAGCGGAAGATCTTTACATTGGTGTCGGAATGCCACTGCACAAAGTGAATCGCTCTGAAAATTAAATAAGGGGTATGCAGGAGTCGTGCTTCCATTTGAGTAATCCATCTGAAAATCAACAAATCAGGGATACTTCACTCGCAGTGTTCCCTCTCGGCATAGACCTTCAGACATCCCGCGTGGCAGACGTAGCCAGGTCACACCCAGTGCTCTTTACGTCTCTATGAGCTGGGCACCTCAGGGGTGGATTGCGCAACCATGGCTCCAAATACCATATCATGGGGCAACATATTGGGATGACTCCATCAGTAACTTCATATATATATATATATATACACATACAGTATATATTGTTTATATAATATTATATAGTATATATATAATATGTTAATATTATTTATACGTATGATTATATATATATAAAAACTTGATAGATGTCAATTACATATATAAATATATATATATATATCATATATATATATGATACATGTATGTTTTCCAATATATATACAATGGTCGTGGTTTTAGCTTGCAGCTGGGATTTATCTGTGACAATAGTATGGGGAAAGTACTGCATGATGAGTAGTAACTGGTTAATCGCTATGGTTACTGTGCGGGTCTAGCGGTATCCAACTACTTTTTGATATTTTAAATATATATGGTAGTTTCCCAAAAGAAGGGAATACATTTTAAGAAGTTGGGTTTACTCAACCGGTCCATCCTGTTTTGTGAAGATTTTGTCGCCAATCATGTGGTGCCATTATAGTTCTTGACCTGTTACAGGCGAGCAAGTGCAGAACAGCCATGGGTCCTCCCACATTCATGCTGTCAGTATCAGCCCCAGATCAATATTTTTGCATAATGTTCACCATGTGTAGGATGGGATGGGGTATTCAAAACTCATAGGATTGTTGGAACGGATTGTTTCAAGGAAACCTTTGCAAATTTGGGTGCAAGAACCGCATGTTTTTTTGGATACAGTACATTTGCATTCCAGGGATTGCTGATTAATTATCCTACATATCCTACATTGTCGGCTGAGTCGGCTGAGGTTCCGCATTTATACCACCACAATCCAATCAAATCCAAGTGGGGTGTATCACTATATTCCATATGTTTCCATACTCATACCACTACGTATATTCCCAGACCATATATACCACTATTCATTAAAAACAATATATAGCAATATATTCAGATCATATTTTCCATAGCGTTTCTGTCGCGACGTTTCAGGATCATGTCCTTCTGCACTATCCCCGTGATCCTGGCCGATGCACCTGGGGCCAGTTTTACCGGAGCGTTTTTGTTTTTCCATGGTGAGGGGTAACTCAAGCAGAACAACATACAGCCAGTCATAAAGACGAAAAAAATATGATTGCGCATTTAAACTCATGATTTGTTCATAGCTTCAATCATCCGATCATCATCAGGCATGCCAAAATGAATGCACATTCAATTGGTGAATATCTCACGGCTTTTTAGTACGCCCACACCTGGGTGCAGGACGTCTTGGGTCAACCATTTGATTGGCAGCGGTTCCCTGCGCATGAGATGTTGGTTCCAATCGGCTTTCAATTTTTGTTGGACAGGCCGGCTCGACCGGCTCGACCAGCAAATATCTGAGGAAAAACTCCTTCCCTTCAGTGAGATTCTCAATTGGTCTGAGCCCCTTGGCAGCAGGAATGGTCCATCCATGGATGTTCTTCATGGTCATTGGGATAATGCCTCTCCATAAGGTAGATTTGGACAAACAAATTCATTGCCCAGCGGTTAATTCAATCAGCTGGTTCTCTTGTTCTCGCGACTATGATGGTGACTTTCAACATTCCATCCGCGTAAGACATGGCCAAACTTGGCAAGGTGTCAGCTGCACCATGGCCATGGCACGTTGCTTTCAACCCACAACCAGCCCGGATTTCATCACATGCCCTGTGTTGGTGAGCGCCGTGGCGAACAACATCAGTGACGAAGTTCGAAGACAAATTCAACACGAAAGCATCCTAGAACTTCTTGATTTGACCAAGAAGGTGCCGGTGGCTGGTCATGGATGGTGCTACTGAACATGCCGACATCTTCTCTGCCAGCCCAGCTCTTCACTGACAGGTGTGGGAGTCAAAGCTCTTCGTCCAATCATGTTTTTCCACACCTGCCACCTTCCTTCCTTCCTTCTTCCTTCCTGCTTCGTCGTCTCCTCCTCCTCCTGGCTTGCTGCACTTGCTGCACTCGCTCGCAAATGGCCAGCTCCGGATGCTATGGGGCACGAACAGCACATTGCCAGCTCCGGATGCTGTGGGGCACGCCTGGGCCCGAACACCATATCGCCATAAGCCTTGGTATTTGCGAATCAGCCACATGACAGGTTCAGTGCAGCGGTGCCGTTTGAAGTGGAAAAAAAGGCCGTGGACGTGATTGCCATTCTCTTGTTTGTCGTTGTCTGGCTGCACACTTGGAATCTGAACAGTGGGTCTAAACCGCCAGAGTGGGGATGACTCGAAGTAAAGCAATGTTTTTTTCACCCCGCAAAGTCATCTCCTTTGCCGCTGAGACATCTTATGTGGTTCCCAGTGCTAAAGGGATGAGGACAGATTTGATTTTTCCAAGAACAGCTTGCCGCAAGCATCCAATGAGGTTTCAAAGCGCTTTGCAAGCAGTTGTTGCTAGCTAGTCAGTTGTATAGCTGGTCACCATGGCAATCACGATTTCATATCACACCATGTTAATGCATACAACAATTTTGCCGACTGACTCTATTGTATCCCATCATATCCGAAGTATCATCGGGGCTCAAGCACCCTCCAAGGCTGAAACCCCCAACTACAGCCCGAGAGTTGGTTAAGAATCCGAAAGCTTGAGGCCCAGGGTCCCTCAAATTCTTTTTTTTTTTAATGCAGTCAAATTTCCACCACAGTAGGTCGAGGTTCCTTTAAATTTCTAGAGCATTCTTAGTTATGTATTGTGTGCATCTGCGCAATTTGCGCAATTTGGAGCGAGCTAAAGCGACGTAACGAGGTGGAGTTGGCAGATTTGACAAGAGACATACGGAAAAAAAAAAAACAAACATTTTTTTAGATCCTGAAAATTTGTTTTTCTTGAAAGCCGGGCTTGTCTGAGTTTCATAAGAGCAGTGCTGAAAATATGTAGCCCGCCTTTGATTATGGCCCCTCAAATTCTTATACAGTGAATTCTTGTACAATACTCAAGCTGCAGAAGGGTGTCTTAAAGTAGGAGTTTGTTAGCCACTTCTTCACGGCCCAGGCGAATTTTGACCATCGGGTGAGGGCTCAGCTATGCGGTTGGTTTCTACTTTCCATATACATATATAATTAATAATTAATCATATATATAGATCAACGGGCTAGTTGAATTTTCATTTATTGTTCATACAGCTACGGGCATTTATTCGTTATAACTGGTTATAAGTGGGCTTATACATTCAAGAAATGGGGTCATAAGTACTTATAACTGGTAAAGGGCCATAACTGTACCCCAGATTATGACAGCTATAGTCCACAAAATATTCCAATGCTCCATCAATTAAAATTCCACTGAGCTTGCCACAATCTGGATAAATTATAACGACCTTACTGCGACGTCACTGGGCAGGTGGGAATCGTTAGAAGAAACTATCTCAAAATAGCCGAAGTATTCCGGTTAGAGAATTACTATAATTCAGCAATATCCATAATTGTAAAAACTTGGCTCGTAACTCACCTGCATTGTGTAGTGTCATTCAATAGTATTTAGTGCCAGACTCCGGATGAATAAAACATCAGTTTTTTTTTGGATTTGTGGTACGATTAAAGCATCATCACTATTTAAGGGAAGTCCCCCATTAAATTCACCATGTTAGTCCTGAGTTGCGAGTTGCCCAGGATGGCTGTGCTGGTGCCCGAGAAGGTGCCGGACGTGCGGTCTAGAAGTAGCAGGTGATCACTTGTTGGCCAAAAAAATGATGCTCTACCGATCTTGGTTTGCTTGATGGTAGTTATTCCCAAATCATGTCGTGGACACTTTGGAGCGGCGATATGGTTTGATTTTAGTGGGAGAACAAAAAGATGAACAGTTCTGTGCCATAAAAAAATCAACTCACTTTTTTACCATTGGGCTCCAGTGGGTTTAATGCTGTTGTGTCTTGCATGATTTTCCTTCAGCTCACTGGATGTCCACAAGGAAATCCAGCCTTTGCAGTTATGAGCACCTCAGTCACCAATGACCCTGCGAAGTCCCACCTGATTGGTTTCATAGGGACCACCAGCCCAGCCCATTGTTGTTTGGGGTTAAACATCCAGATCTCTATTGGGGAACTTCTGGCGTTTCATCACTCATTGTTCCCAATTGTTTGTTGTTAAGCCAGATTTTGGAAATTTTAAGTTTTTTTCCATATTTCCTAGCGGATCCACACTAATAAATCATGCCAGATCATCAACTATCATCCCAAGTAGGGGCGTGCCGCCAACGCACCGAATGTCATGCGTCACACATTGGCTTCGCAGATGGCCCATTTGAAATAACCCCATCACATGACCTATTACATCCTATTACACTTATAATACCTCATTGATGACGTCTAGCATAGCGATTGATGACAAGCATGAACCTGTGGCTAGTCATTTGATTATACCCCACCTTTAGGGTCAGAGTGTCCGGAAGTTTTCATTGGGTAAAAGTTAGTGGGTCAGCGAAGTGCCAAGGAGAAGTTCCTACAAGTAGGCTATCCCACTCATAGCTGGGGTACTTGGGTGTGCATCCCCGGCACCGTAAGTTGTTTTTGAGTCCTATGCCTTTTGCAACCATATGTAACTCATATACAACGGGGGTACAATATGGTTTTTACATGTTTTTACCCACTTACAATCTGGGATGCACCCCCAGAAGGTTGTGCCCCGAAGTTGGAAATCGGAACTTCTATTCAGTATGTCGCTATATTTATCATAAACCCAACAGTGATTGGAATAAAAAACAACATATAGCTCAGTATGACCACTACGGGGGCACCATTTTTATCCTCATATTTTCAATGGTTGATGATCATGTTCTTTCAAAAATGGCCGTACTTCAAAGATTACCACCAATTTATATAACAATATTTTCCACCAATTTATGGAATTTTATTGTTGTATAATTGCAAATTACCACATTTTTTTGGATAGTAATATGCATGGTATAACCCCACTTACTACAGTTATGGCCCGAAATACCAGTTATAAGTACTAAACAAACCACATTTATAGAATGTATATCATCCCATAGAAATAACCAGTTACAACGAGAATAAATGGCCATATAACTGTACCAAGGTACTTCCACGCGATGCTCGGCCAGGAAGCCCTGTCCATCCCCATGCGGTTGCGTAGCATCGACCCTGCGACGCGTTGCGCAATGCGGCGCAAGGCCCATGAGGCGCTGAATTTTGGGTGCAAAAACCATAGTTGGTTGGTGGTTTGGAAGATGGTTTTTATTTTTCCATATATTGGGAATAATAATCCCAACTAACTCATAATTATTTTTCAGAGGGATTGAAACCACCAACCAGATAGAAATGTGGCAGTTTTCAACACGTTTTAATCTGGAATAATTTGGAAAAATCTGGATAATATGAAAACATTCTATGTTTTATTGGGAAAAACGAAATAAAACGCTTTGAAACCACTTCATGGGACCATTGGGGTGTTAGCCGGGACATGAGTTTCAGTTGGTTTAGCATTTTTTTCCTTGGTTTATGATCCTTTCGTAGGAAGTTAAATCTTAAGGCAGGATTCTTAGGTATATTAATTAATCTGGTTGCTGCTCATGTATAGCTGTTTCCGTCCTAATTTCAGCTGGGTCATCAAGTGTAGAGTTTCCAGGTACCATTTGCAGATAGTGTCGTTTGCTGCCAGAACTGATTGATGCCACGTTGCCAGCGGGTGACCAGCCTGCTGCAGGCATTCCACAGATACTTTGCAAATGTTTGGACCTTGGATCATACTGGCAGGGGACGCTTAGTGCGAATTAGATGGGCACCGGCATAATGTATACATACCCACTTGGTGGTTCATCCCACTTAAAGATTTGCTAAGTAGGTTAAATCCCAGGTTACAAGTGGGAGAAGTAGGGTTAATCCACTCAAAGCCAGGGATACAGCCCACTCAGTAAGTGGGATGAGCCACCAAGTACGAATAAGCGAATAAGCCATCACAACCTTTACCAGGCATCGCTTGTGTAAAGTGTAAACCATCCCCCCAATCGGAGGTTTATTTTTTCTACTGAGTTTACCACGTAACAAAACACAATCCGCAAAAAGTTGTTTTCTGTATTTGGAACCACGGCCAGCTGAGGGAGGGGAAACTGGCAATCTTGGAGTGAATGGACAGACGATCGGCAGGCTGCAGCCAATTCCCACGTTCTACAAGGTGCTGGACACGAATGGCTCATGCACGTCCTGGCAATGAGGGCTGCCACATCAGCACTGGAAAGGACTGCGTGGTCACCTCAGGAGCTGCAGGTATCTTTTTTAACAACGGTGGAGCATGTGGAGCGGTCAATCTGCGGTGCCCTGCACCTTAAGTTTTCACTGATACTCCCCCCGGTTTCCATTTGTTGTGGATTTGTTTCGGAGTTTATACCGAAGCTAGCCAGCCGCAGCTCAAATATCTAATTAGTATCATTGGAAGTCACATATGTTATATGGATGATTTTTGGAACCCCAACAAAAGGATCGAACAAAACAGTGGAACCGACGACAAAATAGTTATAGCTTGCTGTCTCTATCTCTTTTGGCGTTGCTATATAACAATCTTGAAGTAGATAGAACATTGTTTCTTGAACAATGTATAAATATATACCGACCGGCCGAAAGATAGAATATTTTTCACTACCAGACACGCGAGTGAGAAAATTACCATCGGCCTCCCACTCAAAAAAAACACCACAAGATAGAATATTAATATAGAATATTCACAA
>Ga0126342_10023362_pt1 | contig 10122 bp, 7 predicted proteins | sample Cyp1metagenome_FD_92528 | JGI IMG/M metagenome (GOLD analysis project Ga0126342, IMG submission 92528) | Coral microbial communities from Lord Howe Island, Old Settlement Bay, Australia - Cyphastrea 1 metagenome | ecosystem: Host-associated > Invertebrates > Cnidaria > Coral ... | reverse complement strand
TTTTTTTTTGGGCACCTCCTAGCCGAGATTTTTGGAGCAATTTCCTTGTGCTCGTTTTGAAAGGGTAGGTTAAAGGAAAATCATTTATCTGCTGTTACTGGGCGGGGGGTAGATCGAAAATATATGTATAGATATAGAAACATTCAGAGTAAATGAATATTACTTATATATGTATACACACACACATAAACTCTATACAAACTTATGCCTCTAAATAGACATACATGCACAATACATTTGTATAGACAAAAACGAACAATAGTTTAAAAAAACTTAGAGAGGCAAATAGATGTACATATATATATATATATACACACATGTACTGAAAATTAAGTAAATGAATGAACATATTTGTTTTATATGTATACTTATGTACAACTAGACAACATCACCTGGCCCACGCTCATGGCTCCCAAGTCCACTGTGCAGATGGGTGGCACAGTGGCTGATACGTGGCCCTTGCTCTAACTGGTGCTCTGAACAAGCCCCATGTATCATTGAATGATTATGTGTTGTGTTGTGCTTCGCTGTCGTCTGTTCAATAATGCACATTGTGACTGTGACAGTCTGCGTTAGTAAAACGCATTTGATAATAGATGTTCATTCAAACCCCCAGGCTTCCCGACTGTGAACTACCTGAGTATGCGACTGATCTTTCCGGCAAAACAGTTTCCCATCTTGAAGCCAAGACGTTTGGCAATCAGCCCGCTCGCAGCGATAGATCATTTTGCAATGGTCACTTCGAAGCCATGGGTTATATGGCCAAACAGCCAAGGGGGAAGTCACATCGAAAACAAATATTGCTGACATATGATTGTTTTGTTGTGGTTTGGAAGTAAATTTGTATTAAATTTGTATTTGGTGTAGTGTGAAATCATTTTAGATATTGGTCACAGCTCATCCGTCAGCAGACATCTTTGGTCTTTGGTGGTCCGGTGATCGTTTTGATCATGTGTTGGTTAGTTGGTTGACATGATAACAGAAAATTTGCTGGCATCACATGCCATTCTCAGATCCAGTCAGAAAGCAACATTCCTAAGCCTGGGTGTTTCTGCAAGCCGATCTTGCATCGCTTGTCCACAATATTGGGTGTTTCTGCAACATATAACTATAACATAGAAACATGAACAGCCAATGTGTCTTTCTGGTACAACATAGCCATGGCTAATGATCCAAAACACGTTTTTGTTTTAAGAAACCAATGGTGAACAATTGCATTCCGACATTAAGAAAAAGGAAATTGTCTGATACAGATCACTAGTCCATTAGGCCGATGCGCCAAGTTGTTGTGGTTAAAACATGTTAAAACTATGTTTTTGCAGGTTCAAAAAATCATTGTTCTAGTTAAAAACAATCCTGTGCATATTCAAAAGGTTCATTCTTGTGGTGCAAACCTTTTCTTTTGCAGGTTTAAAAGGTTCATGGTTATAATTGAAAGCCACTTTTTGCAGATTAAAAGTGTTGATGAACCATTACACAGTTGGCATGTTATCAATACAAAAAAGAAAACAAATTCATTGTTCAAACCTGGGCGGTTCATAACAAAATTGGTCTGCCACTAATTGCAAAAAAAAACATCTACAAACCCCAAAAGTAAAAGTTGAAATGCTACTTTAAAAAAATATACACAAGAAAAGGGAAAAAAAACACTATCATCAAGTCAAACTATCAACATGTTTTTTTTTTCCTGTTTCGGTATGCTTAGAACCAGCAAACCTGATGGCAACATGTAACCTTGTGTGTCCCTAGGGTCGCTCAAAAGTGGCAGCCCAGGTACAAGCTACTGGACCTCACTTTCCCCCTACATTTGGACGAGCTTACTCCTTGGCTATTTGATCTATTATATAAGATCTACAGACTGTCGACCCCTATCAATAGTAGATCTCACAAATGCAACGGGCTTCCACAAATGCATGTGTTTTTAAAAAGTTCCACAGATGGTGTCCGAGGATCTGTGCTGAAAGCTTCGAAGATCCCTGGTCGTGGCTCCACACTCCTTGGGCACCGTTTGTCATTTCCACACTGGAACTCCTCATTCTCATGCATGAGCATTTTCAATGCAGATTCAAAGAGATTCGGGCTCTCATAGCAGGTGAAGGCCGCACTAATCGTCAGCCCCTTGCCTTCAATGAGTGCTTGTTTCTCCCCTGCACAGTTTGCATAGAAAACTGGTTTTGCACCTGCAATGCCTCACGGCAACTAGAAACGCTAGAATGTCCGCAACAGGGCTGTATGCACAAGCGGTCAACCCAGCAGCAGCCAAGGCATGAGTACAACGGAAGACAAACCCAAGAAAAAACGAAATCCGGACATATCGAAACAAAGCTCGACTGCACTCACCGCTGGCCAACAGCACACATAGATTGACCATCGAGAGATCCACCTGAACCCTTCTGGACCATCTGGCCCCAAGACAAAGAGTTGCATGGCATCATACCGTGAGCTGGCTTGCGTGGAACTTAGAACCTTGACTGTGCCTTCGCAGAGTTAGGTCCAACATGCCAAAGGAACCATCAGAGTAGTAAAGCATTCGACCTGCCACTTCTGAGGAAGTATAAAAAAAATGCTCCATAGACGGACGTGGCATTCAGTTCCCTCAGTTTGATCTGGTTGTGCTCCCTTCCCTGTCCTTCCATTGCTTGCCGTCTACATTCATCCACAAAGACCACAAAGAGCAATGCCACTCATACACCAACCAAAGGGATTTACAAGAAAAAACAAGAAAAAATATAAAGAAATCCGTTTCAGACTTGTTCGCGCATGTGGGGCGCAAAAAATGCTGTCTGTTCTGGGATGACCGAAGCATCTCCGCCCAGTGGCACATCCAGGTCATTCAGAATAAGTCTGACCTTTTGGGATAAGCGAAGAATGCATTCAGGATTGGCGTAGCCAAGCTGAGTTGAATGCGTGTCACCTACGGTCTAGATTGTGAACATGCACTGCTAAATTCTCCCAAAATACTCCAAATGTCAGAACATCGTTGAACAGGAGTTTATCGATAATATAATATCTGCTAACCCATGGTAACCGCCTTCAGAGGGCAGTGAGGATGAATACTGGACCCATATCTGTTGCTCAAGTACATATCCAAGCAGCATCAGGCTGTCTGACCAGCTGATTAAACTCCTCCTCACCTCGACAAATTCGGAGCATTCAATATGTTCAAGGTATTTATGGTATTTCAAAGTAAAGGTGACCAAAAACTTTGATACAGTCTGTGATGTCTGTGATGTCTGGGACATCCAAGTCGCTCAAGTAGATCTCGCCGTTCTGAAGGGCACCGGGTGAGGAGCTGTTTGAATTGGAGCTACTGACGGTCAGGGCTCAATAACTTGTGTTGCAGCAAAACCAAAGCATCCCTCATCTCAACCAAACCCAATCCCCCTGTCTGCGAACACCTTCAACATTGCTGCAACATCTCAAACGCTGGCATCCTGTTTTGTAGCAACATTGCCTCAACCCCAAAATCGCTGGCAAAGCAGTCCTGCGCAAAATCCCCACAAAGATGCCCCTGTGCTTTACCAGCGTGAAGATGTGCTAGACAATCTGTAGCTATAAACCATCTGGCATGGCCTGTGCCTATAGAAAACCATTTTCAAAACTACAGAATGCTAAGCAGAGTCCGGAAACAGAGACTATGAAATTGTCCTGTTTGCCTGTACATCCATCAACATGGGAAATCTACAAGTCTCTTTTATAATAGTCAGGCACGGCTTGGCTAGAGTAACCAGCACGATTTCAACATGAACTAAACATCGAAACTCAATTTCCCCCCGGCTGTGCATTCTATAGTGGAAATTCGTTTTGGTTTGTTTCTCGAAACTCCACATTGTGCAAAGTTCCAGTTGCCAAGAGTCCACAAGATGCAAGACGCATCGTTTTTAACATGTTATGTCTGGTGTCCTGCTTCTGAGTTTTTGCACTTGGGTGGATACCGTCATGACGAGCTTGGCAAGCTGTTCTGTCATGTAGTTGGATTCATATGCTTTGGCATATCTCCTTTGAACCTCATTTTCCTTCAAACCGTTCCTTAGCTGGCATGACATTGTCATCCAAGAGCATCAAGCACGATAGCTCGGAACCACTCATTCAAACAACTGCACACGTTGCGTGAAAGTGCCCAGTGTCAGAGTGGCCTCGACAAAAATTGCAGTTATGATATTGAAGAGACCAAAAAGTACCTTGGATTATCAGGCGGCCATAGCTGGCCAAAGTTGTCACAAACGAGATTTCAAGCATCATCGAGTTTCGAATTGTTCTGCAAACCTTTACGCGGAAACGCCTGCCATGTTTGTATTTAAAGACAGGGTGCTACTACCATAGCTGCTGCATAGAATACGTCGAACTGGATACCAAATCCATCGCTAAAGATCATGGTCAGCGACCTGCCACCTCCAGATCTTGGACGACAGAAGTTGGCCCGATGTTTTTCCCCAACAAATACTGCATTTCTCCGTGGTTTCTGTGCCTTTATCGGTTTGACAACGCAATAGCTACCAAACGATAATCCAATTTATCAGCATTGCCCTGGTCTCGCTAACATGTCACCAACACACCAATGCGTTCAAACAATTCGATTGCTTATGAAAATGCACTTCAAGGTCTTCAAGGTTCATACTCCAAACGTTCGTAGTTCAAAGACACAAAAAATTGTGATTCATGTTCTGCTCATTGCCCACCTTCTTAGAAACAAATATACATGCGCTTGTGTATAAACATATGTGCATATATACGTATTAAATATATATATATATATATAATTATTTATGTATGTATGTATGTATGTATGCGTGTATGCATGCGTGCATGTATGCATGTATGTATGTGTGTGTGAGATTGCATACTCCTGCGGTACAGTGAAAAGATACTGGGAAACGCATTACTAATTGCAAAAATAATTGGCAAACCCCCGATATAATCTTCAGGCTGGGGTGATGGTTCTGGTTTGTTTCTCCCTACTTTTTGCACATGTTTCCCACCACCCCCACCCCCATTTTCTCTCCTTATGTTCTGTTCTTCCCAAATTGTCTCCAGATGTGTTCTCCTTTTGTTTCTTCTTTATCTCCCAACAATTTCCCGCCACGTGTTGTCTCCCCACTTTCCTTTCCTCACCAAAAACCAGTGTTATATTGATGATGATATTGTTGTTGCTGCTGCTGTTGTTGCTGTTGTTCAATGTCAAAATGAATTTGGCGTTCTTGTGGTGCGTCACTGAAACTTGATCAGGAAGGAAGGCCAGAAGAATTTCCATTCCTACACGTGTTGACCACGGTCACAAGGTCATTATATAAATAAATCATGTTGCTCCTTGTTCGTTGGCACTTGCTTTTTCTTAGCCACTTCGACCCAAGAATCGTGTGGATAAAAAGTGCCTTCTCAGTCTTGGGAGACATGTCCTTTTTCCCAAGATCAGCTCCACAGCGCTGCTTAAACAATTTGGTCACGCCATCAAGAAGCGCTCTTTTGTTGTTGCTTGCTGATCCACCAGCATCACCCCCCAAGGCGTGAGCAAGTGAACCTTTCAAAACCGGCTTTTGGTTCCTATCCCTTTCACAAAAATGTTGAATAGGATTGATTGGTGGCTCAAACGGCACAACTGACAGGGAAATGCAGGAAAACTGACAAAAACGGCGTACGCATTTGCAAATATGACTGAGCATTGTCTTCATTTTCTTTCGATAGCAGGTTGCAAATCGCCTTTTTCCAACCCATCTGGCTGGACTCACATAGCGTCTGTTCCTTTTCGCACCGCCACCATGGCCCGAGCGAACAAGCACAGAAGTCCATTGGCGATACCATAGATCTTGCGCGTGGGGTAGGGCCACTACATTGCGCTTGTACGATATTGCAGATTTATCGCCACTGAAGAGGCGCCAGGTCAACACAACCGAAGCAACGCTTGACCACAGGCACTGACCACTCGCACTCAGCCGCCGCTTGAACACACCGCCGCGGCGGTAGCATCGCCAAAAGGAGCAGATGAAGAGACATGATCAGCATTCGCTTCGGCACGACGCAACCTTTAACTGTTTGGGTCATGGGATCCGGGAATGTCAACACCAACCATATCGTAGCTGCTAGGCACCGACCTCCTCACCTCAGGCCTGTGATGACATTGCCATATGACATGTTGCCAGTTACACTTCTCTTTTCGACACCCAGCATTGGGGCACTTAGTGTCGTAGTACTAGTACTAGTACTAGTACTAGGACTAGTAGTAGTAGTAGTAGTCGTCGTCGTCGTCGTCGTCGTTGTCGTCGTCGTCGTCATCGTCGTAGTAGTAGTAGTAGTAGTAGGTACTAGTACTAGTACTAGTACTAGTACTAGTACTAGTACTAGTACTACTACTACTACTACTACTACTACTACTAGTAGTAGTAGTAGTAGCAGTAGTCGTGGTAGTAGTAGTAGTAGTAGTAGTAGCAGTCAGGTAGTAGTAGTACTAGTACTAGTACTAGTACTAGTAGTACTAGTAGTAGTAGTAGTAGTAGTAGTGGTTGTTGTTCTAGTAGTAGTAGTAGTAGTAGCAGTAGCAGTAGCTGTAGTTATGTAGTAGTAGAAGTAGTAGTAGTAGTCATAGTAGTAGTAGTAGTAGTAGTAGTAGCAGTCATAGTAGTAGTAGTAGTAGTAGGAGTAGTAGTAGTAGTAGTCATAGTAGTAGTCATAGTAGTAGTAGTAGTAGTAGTCGTAGTACTCGTTACTAGTAGTAGTTGCTAGTAGTAGTTACTACCAATAGTAATAGTAATAGTAATAGTAGTAGTAGTAGTAGTAGCAACAGTAGTAGTGGTAGTAGTAGTAGTAGTAGTAATAGTAGTAGTAGTAGTAGCAATAGTAGTAGTGGTAGTAGTAGGATTACTAGTAGTAGTAGCAGTAGTAGTAGTAGTAGTGGTAGTGGTAGTAGTAGTAGTAGTACTGATAGTAGTAATAGTAGAAGTAGTAGTAATAGAAGTAGAAGTAGTAGTAATAGAAGTAGAAGTAGTAGTAATAGAAGTAGAAGTAGTAGTAGTAGTGGTAGTAGTAGTAGTACTACTAGTAGTAGTAGTAGTACTAGTAGTAGTAGTAGTAGTAGTAGTAGTAGTAATAGTAGTAGTAGCAACAGTAATAGTGGTAGTAGTAGGATTAGTAGTAGTAGTAGTAGGAGTAGGAGTAGGAGTAGCAGTAGTAAGAGTTACTAGCAGTAGTAGTAGTTACTAGCAGTAGCAGTAGCAGTAGCATTAGCAGTAGCAGTAGGAGTAGTAGTAGCAGTAGAAGTAGTAGTAGTAGTAGTAGTGGTAGTAGTAGTAGTAGAAGTAGTAGTAATAGTAATAGTAATAGTAGTAGTAGTAGTAGTAACAGTAGTAGTAGTATGGTGGGGGAGGAAGGGGGAGGAAGAGGAGGAGGAAAAAGGATGGGAAGGAAAAGGGAGGGGGTGGCCCAGCTGGAAGCCAAATTCCCACAGGCACCAAGTCCCGTCATGATTCCGAGGTATTGCGATACCTCATTTTACACCGGAAGGCCGGCTCCAACTCAATGCGCGCCACAAAGCGTACAGACGGCACTCACAAGTCAGTGAGGCTGTGCCCGTTCACGCTGTTGGGACTAATTTCTTACTTTGAATTCGAACTTTAGAATGTTGAAATAGCTGTCGCCTGCGTAGTACCTAAGAATCCACCCTGACAGTAAAATCTGAATCAAGCGAAAATTAAATGAACGACCTGGTCTACTACCTGAAACAGCCTGATGGGAACAGCTTGTCTAGTTTTGCAGGTACACATCAGGACGTCTCCCAATGCATCACCAGAGAATGTGGGCGTCTTCGTTGGCAGTGATCCCACAGACTCTGTCACTGATTTAATGTTTGGTGATTCTTTCCCGCATGACAGCTAGTGGGTTTCACACAGCTTCTCAGTGTGTATTAAATAATTTTGGAAGCTCGCAAAGGGTACCCTCCCCCCCCCCCGGTGTGGTGTCCCCCTCCCAATGAAAAGTGGGCGCCTTCAATATAAAAACCACCTCAACCCTATGTCTTGTTTGTTTCTCTCCCCTTTTCCTTTCTCTTCTCCGTTTCCTTTTCCTTTCCATCTTTGATGTGAAATTAATTTTATAATTCGGGGTAGTTACCCGGTAGTTCGGAAGATGCCCGAAAATGGAGACTTCTTGCAGCTATTGTGAGCACCCTTGGAATACACCAACCATGAAAGGGGAGAAAATAAGGGGAGAACATAATATACAAGGGAAAGAAAGTAAAGAGAAGAGACCATATAAGCAGAACCATCACACCAGCCTAAACATGTAGAATTACTCGGCGTGGCACCCAGAGCCATTTTTCAACATTCACTATCGGCCCATGCATATATTTGTTTTTTATTTATTTACTTCTCTATATTTCAAAACAATATAAATATAAACATAAATATAAACATACATACATATACATATCTCTTGGAGACCCTGGCCAGGCAATACATATGTATTTGCCTAGAAAAGCCTGCGGATGCCTGCAGAACAAGCGCAAAATTTACACAGGCCATCACTGCAAGCTTCCCTGGGATTTTTATAGAAAATTGTGTGGTAGGGCTCATTTGGTTTTCCACGTATCTTGTTCAACATAGAGAGCATCCTTATTTAGCTTCTTGCAGTAGGCTCACAGGGGCAGCGGAGACTTCACAATCCAGTTCCCATGAAAAGATCATTGATGATCATTGGGTACTGAAGAGGGGGGTGACTTGAGAAGGCGAACCAGAATTGGAAAATATAAGCACAACCAGGTGACGCAAGAATCAGCCCGATGGAACCAGAATGTGCAGACAAACATGTTTGCAATACTATGTTATCTCTATATCTAAATTTGACGGGTCCGAATCGTGACCTCCTGTGGGTCCTAGGACGTCCTAGGTGTGTATGACATAGAATTATTTGTCGTTCTGTGTGCAATGTGTTACAATGTGTGACAATGTGCGGCAACATGTTGCAGTCGGCAATGTACGGCATGGTCCAGCCAAACCAGGTTTCACAAACACAAGGCAGAATCATCATGAGTTCGCGCATCTAGTGGATTTGCCAAATTGGAATCTATTGGAACAATCAGCTATATAATCAGCTGGAGCAATCAATACAAAGGAGCTCGAACCCCCCCGGCCCATTGCCTTTGGACGTGCACTCGCTGATCATGCATCGGAAGATAGAGAACATGCAACCAAAGACGGAGCCGCAAAACTCCACGCCATACATGTAGTGCAGTTTGCCTTGGTTGAATCGCTTTTGCAGCTTGAACCAGCCCTTGAAGTCATCAAGAATCTAAAATAGCTGAAGAAAACGAGAACAATGAGAACATGCATCATGCTTTGGGTGAGCAGCAACCGGGTGGGAGAGGCGGGTCCGTCATGCCCGTCATGCCCGTCATGCCATCATCGTCGCCGTCCAAGTCCGGGAGCTTGAACTCATAATAGTCTCCATAGCCACATCTGTCCGTAGTTGATTGCGAGACTGTTTGGACACCAGCCCGGAAACCAAGAGCAATAACCTCAGGGTATCACACTGGAGGCCGGGCGATAAAAGTTATGCACGCCTGCTTCGACATTCAACAGCATCAGTGCGAGTAGTGTTACAAGGCTTGGCTTTGGCAACGGCTGAGGCAGCAGCATAAACAATGAGCCACAAAAAGATCATCACCCAGAAAAGTGATCGAACCTCACAGTCACAGGGCACATATGGCGTATCAGCTTGCAGCTTTGCCATCCTTGCTGAGGACCAGGCACTGATGACAAAGCCTCACACGGGCTCAAATATGAAGCAATGCATCGCACGCAAAGGCTCAAATATGAAGCAATGCATCGCACGCAAAGGAGTGCGTAAGATTCCGATGTGGTTTGTCGATACTCATATTGACACATACTCATAATACTCTGAAGTGATGCAATGATACATCACAGAGTCACATGCTCTCTCTCTCTCTCTCTCCCTTCTGTGTGACATGCTTTCTCCAAGTTCAGACTTGTTGTTCAGACCGGCTCATGCGCCCATGCGCTGATGCGGCTGAAGGGCCCGAGATGAGATTTGCTAACTCCTCGAGCAACGGCATTCGCATCAGTTTCGCCAGGCGAGCCATTCGGGCGAGCCGGAGCCCACGAAGCGCCAGGGCCG
>Ga0126342_10023361_pt1 | contig 10122 bp, 12 predicted proteins | sample Cyp1metagenome_FD_92528 | JGI IMG/M metagenome (GOLD analysis project Ga0126342, IMG submission 92528) | Coral microbial communities from Lord Howe Island, Old Settlement Bay, Australia - Cyphastrea 1 metagenome | ecosystem: Host-associated > Invertebrates > Cnidaria > Coral ... | reverse complement strand
TAGACATGGCTCAGGCCTCTAATTTGATTTACAGACATGGTGAAACAAGAGCCACCATACTCACATTCCCTGCTTGTACCATCTTGTACCTCCGGTTTTCCGCTTTCCGTCCACAGATTGCTGGCGGGCTGCAGGACAGCCAGCACAGGGTGTATCGACAGAGCAGAAAGAGGACCGTGGACCTCGGAAATTGTGGTTGTGGTGGGGTCTTTAGAAAATGAATGAACATGAATGATAATAGGGTCTTCAGGGTCCTCTTTTGTTCTGATGGGATCTGATGATATTTGATGATATCTGATGGGTAGTTAGGTAGTTTTTTTTCATCCTTGAGGCCAGTGACATATGCAGACAGTTGCTATGGAATCCTTGCTGCGCCTTTTTTTAAAATTCATGTTTATCCATTTTCTAGCAACATTGTTTGTTGAAACATCTTGAAAGGATCTGAAAGGAGCTGAACGGTGTCCATGCGTGTCGATGGTGAGTCCCCTATTGATCCCTATTGATCCCTATTGTATCCTATTGTGCATCATTATGCCCTATTGAATTGCTGTGTTTTCATTTTGTTCTACAAATGCTCATCCGAAAAATGTTGATGGTGGATGAAGATGGTGGGTCCCACACAATTCCTTCACCTTAAAATGATTGGAAGATCATTGAAGGACATGTATGTGTGTTTCTTCCGCCCCGTGACAAGGATTCTCCTCTGCCACAAAATGAAGCTCCCCTACCACCACCACCAGACGCACCACCAGACGCACCACCACTAGATTCAGCTCGCATTTGCAACCCCGAGACTGCAAGGGACATTGTGGCTTGGCTGCTGGTCAGGTTGGTGCCATGCCTTTCCATGCCTTTCCATGTGGATGCATTCAAATATATCCAAATGAAGCAAAATGAACTGAAACCATCCGTTACAAATCCAAACCAAGGTTATCCAAGGTTAATGTATGTTAAGGTGTTAAGGTATGTGTATGTTGGATATGTTCGGTCATTTTCTAGAGGGTCGTACAGCTGGATTTTATAGATATCAGCGCATATCAGCGCGGCATCCCCAACCAGGAGCTCTATTCAAAATGCATCCAAAAGAATGATGTGTGGCTGGGTGTGATCGATTTGGCACACTTCATGTTGAAGCACACGGAACAGTCTGCCTTGCTGGTTTTTGCAGAGGATGACGGGTTTGTGGTGAAGAGCCTAATGGATTGTTTGGCCTTCTGCTTTCAAGGGGCCGACGACCTGATGGAGGGCGTGGATTTGGCAAACCCAAATGCTAGGTGCTACTTGAAATGCAGAGCAGACTTGCAGCCTGGTTCGTTGCAGGAAGGCAATCACTTCATGCCGCTATGGCACAAGAGTCAGCTTGGGGATGCCACCTTTGTCTTTTACCAAAGGGCCGTGGAAGCAGAGATCGCAGCCAAGAAAGCTCATGTGTGCGAGAGGCTCGTCAACATATCCGAGATGGATGAGGAAGATGAAGACTGGGGATCAGCTCTTCTTTCTTCACTTCTTGTTGAGGAGAAACAGTTGGATGTAGAGGAGGCATTGTACAAGAGGTTGTTCGCAACTGGCTTTGTACCATGTAACGTGCCCGGGGATGGGAATTGCTTGGTGTGGTCATTCATTGCGCATGAGTTGGGCCCATCCTGCATCGTGGAGAAGCCAGAGTTCAAGGTGCAGCAGTGCAAGATGCTGCGACAGGACAAGTGTCAATTTCATCGATTTTCATTCACTGCCAACCATGTTTATTCATTTTCTATCATTTTCTACTATTACCCTATATTCATATCTATATTCCGTATATATCCGTATATATCCGTATATATCCGTATATATCCGTATATTCCCCATTATTCCCCTACTCTTTTATACTCTTTTATACTTTTTTCCTATTTTATGCATTTCTAGGCTCTTTCCATCTCTCCAAGGTCGCCATCCCCATTGATTGCATTCATTTTCTAGAGGGAAAGGGGTTTATGGATGTTTATGGGGATATAAATGGACATGGATAATGCATATATAGATATAGAATGGTATAGCTATATAGATGTTGTTATTATAGGCCAGGTGTTTTTTGAGTTTTGTTATGTTCATTCATTTTCTAGAAGCAGCTGCCCCATTTTTCGCTGCGCAGGAGTTGAAGTGCAGCTGGCTTTCGTTCAAGGAGGATCCGAATTGGCAGTACCTCTTTACTGCTTTTGGCCTGACGGAAGTCACGAAATCGATCAGAGCTGAAAGCAAGAGGAAGCCAGCTGCAACGGAGACCAGCACGCCACCAAAAAAGAAGAAACCGACACCTGAAGATTCGGAGATGAGCCCGGCCAAGACCTCGACTGCTCCCAAGAAGGTTGGTCAATGTAGAGCTGCCAACTTTGGTCAGCCAAAGAAAGTGCCAGAGACCCTTGCAAGGGCAGGTGTACCAGTTGTGACCAAGGAAGATGGTCCTTTTGATCCCGCCGCAGATCGGGAGGACCCAGAGGACCCGGAGACCATCAAGAAAGCAGACAAAGATTTGAGACTTATCGCTGACGAACCCCTTGTGGCACCGGGCAAAATCTTCCGCAAACAGCACGGACGGATAGCAAAGAAGGTGACGCTTCCCTCGGCTGCTGTGCAATTAAAAACATGCAAGAGGTACTTTGGAGAAATTGGCGCTCTTTGGCCTCTGTTTAGTAAGATCCATCACAGGCAGGGTTTGTATAAGTTTGTGTGAAAGATGTTGAAATTCCATATATCTCCTTAGAAACAACGGATGTTGCTGAAAATCATTTTGATCCATGTTCATCCATTTTCTAGAGATCGTTTCCTCATGTTGCAGCCTGGCCCTGGTTCCCTTCGGAGGCGGTCTTCGATCCACCTGAAGGGTGCCGTTGATTGTCAGGAGAAGGGTTTCGTGAGTTTGCAGACAAAGTTAGTGAAAGGTGAGCTTCCAACGTGTCCAGCTTGCTTGGAATTTCTGAAGGTCCAGAATTTCGACATGGAGACTCTCCAGGCTCGCCTCAACCCAGAACAAGTTGGCCATCCAGAGAAGGATGCACCAAACGCTGGTGCTCTCGCTGATGAAGATGATGCCGATCCCCTCAGCTATGCCAAGAAGATGTACCCGGTCATCGTCCTCCTTCCTCCAGGATCGTTTGGCAAGAAGCTGCCATATAGGTGCACTTTGTGCAAGACGGCTAGGTGGCCAGGTGGAAAAGTTGGTGATCTCTGCGCGAGGAAGAGCGAGTCTGTCAGGGGTTTCTTGGACAGTCACCTAAATTCCCAGATGCACATCAGCCTTTCACAAGGAAAACGGCATCTAGGAAACTCGCAACAGGCAGACTGCTGTGGACTTGAGGTCAACGATACCACTCGCAGTGGTCCGCTTGGCAATGTCTGGAAGTCCGAGTTTGAGACTTGGATCGCAATGACCAACCTTGAGCAATTTGGCAGGCACACCTACTGGCAAGAGAAATCCAAGGACGGCCAGAGTTGGTTCATTCGTTCCCAGACTTGCAAGAAGAAGGTTCTCTGGGATATTGACGAATCAGAGAAGCCGATTTGTGAAGAATGCATGAAGCTGGGTTCTAGTACTTGTGTGGTCCGGGCAGTGTCCAAACATTCCCAGAAGTACATGGCAGCCAGGTTGTTGCATGCCCGCCTCTTTGAAGGGAAAGATGGAGTCAAGGAAGTGGAGAAGGCATTCTACAATGGCGGCCTTTACGCCATAGATCCAAAGAAGGTGAATGACACCCTGGCATTGAAAACTGATCATTTGCAGCAGATTGTGCGAGCCAACTGGGCGCATGGACTCTGGACTCTCAAAGGGCCGCAAATGGACTTCTTCAAGTCCACTGTCCAGCCGAGTCTTCGCTACAGTCCGGGGTCCGTGCCCGAATGCTTCTCGGATGTTTTGGTACGATTTCGTGCATACGTGGCCAGTGGAATAGCATCCGAATCTGATCAAGTCAACTTGAAGCTGGCCGCAGCGGCATTGGAGGGAACGTTAGATGGACATCCCCTACTTCAGGGTCTGTCGTTGCAATGAATGCAGCCGGGAAGCAGCCTTGATAGCTGATGCCGGGCTGAAGCTGGCATTGGCGGGAGGAAATTGGAAGCTGGGACAGATGCCCTTTGGCAGCAGGACGTATGCCCATTCATTTTCTAGATGCCCATGGAAAAAGAATGAAAAATAATGAAAAAGATGAGTTGAACGAGAATAACCGACCAATCCATTATTGTCCAATGAAAGCAGCAGAATGTACTTCCAGTAATTCCCAATCATTTTCATTCATTTTCTAAGAATCCATGAGGACGAATAAACAGTTTACAACGGGATTGGCCCATATTCAAACGGGATTGAGACTAGATTGGAGTGGGATTGAAACGGGATGAGCTGGATGAGCATGGATCTCTACAAAATGCTTTGACCATTCCAGGGACAGGGGATTGCCTGTTTGCTTTCCTCAGGTTTGGGTTGTCATCAAGATTGTGCCGAACCTCCTTGGATCTACTCCTTCCACGAAGCTTGCCGTGCCCTGCGCTGGCTCTCATGTTCCCAGATGTGCTAGAGACCAACTTCCGTCTGTTGGATCAACGATTCAGCAAAGGCTCTGCATCCAAACGCATCTTGGCTGTAGATTCTGTATGATTCTGCTGGCGATTTGGATCTATATTGATCTAGTCTCATTTGTTCCCGTTTATTTTCATATCTATTTTCATGTTCATCCATTTTCATCAATTTTCATCCACTTTCATCCATTTTCATCCATTTTCTAGATGACACGGAGGACCATTTAAAGGTGCCATGTGCTGGTTAGGAATGGTTATGACACCGTCTAGATCCGTCTAGCATGACTATTCATCACTTATATCTATACTTATCTCCTGTCCAGCTGTGCGCTGCAGGTCGGTTGTGGTGCGCATTTGATGAAACCTACTTGACTCAGACTTTGGTGCAAACAATTCTTCACGAGAGACAGGTGCTTGTAGGAGGAGCTTGGTCGCCTGAAGCTGAAGAGGATGCATGCTTGGACATGGCAAAAGAGAACTTGAATATCAAGGACATCACCAAGGCATCATCCATGATGACCTTCTTGGCATGGGATCCATGCGCAATGCAGAAAGCGCCCTTGACGTTCTGCTCGCTGCCAGTGCGCCACAGCTTCAAGGGCGCGGAAAAATACAAGGGTAACTGGACCATTCTCGAGATTGTGGGCCGGATCATGGAGAGTGATGCCAGGTCCGGAAAAACCATCCGGGGCCTGGTCTTTGACGCGCATGGATCACATGCCTTTGTGCGTCGCGTGATCTTCGGGGATTTCGAGGATGTGTGCAGGGAGTCTGTCAAAAAGGTCCCATTCTTCCGGCACTTGGAACACAGAGAGCTTCCAAACCATCGTCTTCCAAGGCTACCTTTGCGCATCGCGCTGTACGAAGGGGAGCCTATCTTTTGCATGGTCGGACCCTGCTTCTCGGATCTTCTTAGCACATCTGAATTGCAGATAATTGCAGTTGGGTGCCTTCTTGGATCTTTGGTGGGTTGCTTCCTCTAGAAAATGCATGAACATACATGATCTGAAAATATGTCAACTTGACCCATTCTGATTTATTTTGTAGAGACAGTAATCCATGCAATTTTAGACTCGTGACTTGAAATCTGAGGTCATGCGAACAAGAATGCGCAGGGACAATTGAATTCCTGCCTTCGAGTGCTCTATTACGGGGACTTTTGGGCAGACATGACGGGGGCAAGGTCGTTTGGTCTACCACCTGCTGCGTACTCCAGATTGCAGCCGATGAGCGACAAATTGAACGCTCTCTTGAGCAACCCCTACTTTTTGTGTGAAACTGTGGCAGCTCGTTTGCAAAATTTGAGAAGGATGAATAAGGATGGATAAGGATGGATAAGGATGGATAAGGATGGGAATACTGGATATATGGAAACCAATTAGCAAAATTGAGAAACATGGGCCAAACACATCCAAACATGGAAGCCTATTAACCTTAAAAATTAGGCCAGTCCATTTTTACATATACATACATATGCATACATATGCGATATTCATCGATACTACTTGTTTTTTTATGCTCATCCATTTTTAGTCCATGCAGGGTTATTTTCTAGAGAGTCTATGTGAATCTATGTGGAGCTATGTGGTATATTTTTAGACTTTGGCCCTTCATGTTCATCTATACAACGGCATTTTCTAGACAGTATGTGTGGATCTGTGTGGGTGGTTGAATATGCATGAATATGCTAAGGAAGGGCCACTAGCTTCTATGGAGGTACCGTGGTCGTTGAAAGGAGCCACGTTGCACAACATCACCGTCGCTCTTTGCATCTCGCCTGCTCTCCATCATTTTTTGACATTGATTGAGAGATGCGAAGCCGCAGTTTGTGGTTTTGTCTTGCTAGACCTTTGGAAGCTGTGCGCTGACAAGAAGGCTAGTGACCTGGGAGTTCCGAAGGGAACTACTTGGATGGCATCCCAAACGCAATACAATTTACAGGGCACAGCCCTGTCGACAATAGCCCTGTGTGTGGCCAAATGCGACGATTTCATGCCGTGGAGATACGGCTTCGCCCGGCTCTCTGAGTTGGCAATAGAGCACCAATTCGGGCATCTGAGATCCCAAGTGGCCAGTGCTCAATTGAGTACCCGTGGGTTTTGGCATGCAGATGCCAGACAAAGCTTGAAAGTCAATGATGTCCTGAACAAGTGCAAGCCAACACCTGCAGCAACAGAAAGGGCCTTGAACGACTCAGAGTCCCTTGCCATGATTGGCTGCAAAGTTCACCAGTTTCATACATGTTCATTCATTTTCTAGATATTGAATATCAAAGTGATTTAGGTTCAGTCATTTTCTAGACCATTGCAATTCCACCATTTTCTGAGGTTTGAAGGATGCTGTCGACGTGCTTTGGCCTCCTCACTTGAGCTTGTGTCCACATGCAGCGGCATCTCCCAGGAGAAGCTTCTGACTTCGTACCAGTTGGCTTGCGCAAATCAAGACTTCACCTTTGAGGACGATGAGGAAGATGGTGACCCCAACGTCATGGAAGGCGATATGCCTTTGGACAAGAAGAAGACCACAGAGTGCGCGGAGTTCATAGTGGACTTTGTCGCCACAAACGACAGTGAGTTTGTCATGGATGATACGAAGGCACCCGACGCCCCTAAAGAAGACTTAAAGCTGTTGGAGATTCCAGATGCTGATGTGCTCAAGAACCTCCTGGAACGTCAGAACGTGCAGGACTGCACATGAATGCACATGATAGATCATGATAGCACATAGACATACATAGACCATGAAAGGCCATTGGGGTTTTCCCTCTAGAAAATGACATTGACCACTCGAACCTGAAGATATCTATAGATATCCATAGGTATCCTACACACAATAGGTTTTGCATGGTTATGCGCAAGATAGGTTCCCATCGGATCCCATAGGTGCCCTGAATTGACATGCACTTGCAGATTTTGATAACTTTTGCAGGAGGCCTTTTGCAGTGAGACAAGCAAGAGCCCCCGGGATTCAAAAGGTGGCGACAGGCTTCCCAATTCTTTGCAGGAGACACTCTCCATGAAGGGCTGTTTGTTCAACGCCTTGGTCCGATTTGCTATCCGCCTACGCTCTGCCAAGGGCGGCAGTGACACTGGATTTGTGAGTAATGCAAGGGCTTGCAGACGCACAGCCAAAGGCTTGAACTGGTACCAGCACCTTGGATTCACATGGATTCAATGCTTATGAAATTCCTTCCTAATTTTGATTAGTGCAATTTTGATCGATTTGGCATTGCATGGTTTTGCTGTGTTTTGCTGCTGTAGCTTGATGGAGCTGCCCCTCTGAATAATTCTGAATATCAGCATCTTGATGCATACTGCTTGAGGTACAACAACAAAAGGATCGCTGAGCTCAACGCAGAGAAACAAGACCCCGTGTACACAGCTCGGGCCAGCCGACTTGAAGGATGGAAGCAGCTGGTGCAGCAAGCCCAAGCTGAACTGCGCGTGCCGATTGCCCCGCCTGAACGGCTTATGTCGTTCAGCTGATTTGGACTGATTTGGATTGATTTGGATTGACTTGGTTTACTATTGATTATGTATGATTATGTATGATTATGATTGATTATGTATGGTTATGTATGGTTTTGTTGTCTCATAATTGAATTCAATTGATTTGTCCTCACCCCCAGAAAGTTTGTCTAGAAAATGACAAAACATACCCAAAACATCCCAAAACATCCTAAAGCCAATGTGTATACGCATGCTATGTATATATAAATGTATGTGTTGGACTTAGCGAATTGTGTGGAATTATGAAATTATGTTGTTTCCTGGGCTTTGGAGCCCTTTGATCCAGTGATGTGCAATGATATAATGCTTGGTCATGTTCATTCATTTTCTAGATGTTGTCAGCTTGTACCAAGGCCTGGCAACGTTGTAGTGTTCCACACACCTCGTCTGAGAGAGGCCTATCTGGACGTTGGGTTGGTTTTGTGTGTGTGGAAAGGGGTCAAGCAACCCCGCCTCCACTCAGGAGAAACCCCCATAAACTCCTGCACAGCGTTTCGTGTGCTGTCGTTGGAACTTGCCAACGAAAACCAAGAATCTCCAGTTGAGTGGGTCTGTCGGGACAAATCCATTGCCTGGGTTGTCCGCTTGGAGAGCCTGGTCACCATATTGGATGTTGAAAAGTGTGCCTAGACAGGGCATTGAAGGGTTCGGAATGGGTTTGGATGGGTTTGGGCCGTTTGGATGTGTTTGGATGTATTATTGGTTTGAGATGGTTTGACGATGTTTGACGTACAGAAACTTTGAATTAGGTTTTAGTCATTTTGAATCATTTTGGTTTATTCTGACTCATTTGAATTCATTTGATTTATTTAGATCCATTTTGATTCATGCTGATCCATTTTGTAGATGGATGCAGGTGGAACAGTCAATGAAATTGGAAACAATCAGAAATGTATAGACTGCTCATGACTGCTCAGGTGTTCAGCCAATGGGCAACAAGGGCAACGTCAAGATCAAGTTGTCTCCGGAGAGTGGCGATGCCATTTCAAGAATTTCAGATATGGAAACATGGACTGTTCAGCCCACCATGGTTCGTGGGAGAAAGCCATTGGTAGATCCCGTAAATCCAAGTGAACCCAGTCAGGAAGATGTGATCAGGAGGAGGTGCAAGGTGGTGAAAGGAAAGAAGACCAATCCAGGAGGGACGAAAAGTGCAGATGCCAAAACGAAGAAACACACACTCAAGGCGAAAGCTCCAAGGCCAGAAGCAGAGGTGGAACCAGAGGCCCCGCCCACAGCTTCAGACTATCACCGATCTAAGGCAAGCCGTGCTTTGATTACGAAACGGCTTGAGGAGCTCAACCGACTTGACTGTGACCGATTTCCACAAAACCCGTTGTTTGATGTTGACGGCAACTGTCGCATGAAAGGCGCTCAGGACGTGACGTGGCAGTTGCTCAAGATTCGTGCCGGACCTTGCTTCGAAACCATGTCCCCAAGATGCAAGGAATATATAGAAATATATAGAAATATATAGAAATATATAGAAATATAAGGAAATAAACTTGGACGGGTACAGCGATATCCTTGCTAGAAAATGATTAAACATAAAGGGTCAGCTGAGTATCCCTCCATATATGTTTTCCAGAGCTGATTCAGGATGATGGATGCTAGAGACAGTTAGAAATGTTTGTTTTCATTCATTTTCTAGGCCATGGGCTGGTCTGATCTGGTCAGCATGGGTTGCAGATGGTTGCAGGTGGTTTTGGATGTTTTTAAAGCATTAGAACATGATCCACTGTCCTTTGCATCCGTTTGCTATCTCTTGCTGAGGTTTCACAATCTGAGAAGCCCTGCGATCTACGGTGATACTGTCCACAAGATGATTGAGAAAGTTCGCGATCAGCTGAGTCAGCCCACCCCGGTGCGGCAATCATGGCTCCAGTTGGTCAAAGATCTTGCTAGCTTTGTGCAATGCACGGCAAATCTTGAGGAGACCGAGTGAAGCGGTTTCACTGGCAAAGCTCCCGTTCGATTTCACAGGTTCCGGAAATCAGTACAAAATGATCTACAAAATGGATCAAAACGGGATGTACTGAAATTTTTGGTTTTGTTAGCAGGATGT
>Ga0126342_10023360_pt1 | contig 10123 bp, 11 predicted proteins | sample Cyp1metagenome_FD_92528 | JGI IMG/M metagenome (GOLD analysis project Ga0126342, IMG submission 92528) | Coral microbial communities from Lord Howe Island, Old Settlement Bay, Australia - Cyphastrea 1 metagenome | ecosystem: Host-associated > Invertebrates > Cnidaria > Coral ... | reverse complement strand
GCAGACAGTCGATGATGTGTTTGCCAATCGTGCTTAAAATCTTTGGTCCTTGTCGTGGTTCGCAGCCGGGTTTTGTCGTGGTTTGGAAACCTAGTTTTAGTCGTGGTGAAAACGTACTCTCAATAGAGGTTGGTCGACTCCCAAGCTTTGTTGATGCATCTCTTCACTTTTATCGCTTCAACCAACCAAATTGATGGGGGTGCCTCAGCATTTGCAACCGGAAAATGCATGTAAACCCATCCCATAGTTTCTTGAAAATCATCATGCAGCATCATACATTCCCAATTTTTTCTTTATTGGCCATAACATATCATGAGACGGGCGCTTAAAAAAACATATATATATATATATATATATATATATACGTATGTACATATACATTAACATAACATAACACAACACAACACAACACAACACAACACAACACAACACACATATACATTAACATTAACATCTACATCTACAGCTACATCTACATAGACATATACATATAAATATCTAGTTTTCTTCTGCCCTAAAATGTGAAAACCATCGACAATCATACAATGACTACAAAACACATTATTTGTTTTGATTGTTTCATACACATATGTCCTGTTCATATACCTTGTATATTTGTCACATGTTTCCAGTATCCTCCGTGGCACCATGCAAAATACCTTGAATTCAGGCCATTGCACAAAACCACTTCAGAAATTCTCCACACGGGTGAACGATGAAACTACTGCCGAAGTGGGAATAAACATAGACGAAGTGGGAATAGTTTTTCTTTGGATGGATAAATTGTTTTGAAAAAAACCTCACCACTCAACAGCCACCAGCAGCCACCAGCGCTTTTATAGGTGAGCCTGCAGCTGCGCGAGGAGGTTCCCGGTGGGTTACCGGTGACGTTTTTTCATTGGGATGGATCGGTGGTTAATAGGTGGTGGTTAATGGCTAATGGATGCTAATGGTGGTTAATAGTGGTTAATAATGGTTAATGAGATATCTGGTTGGTGGTTTGGAACATGGCTTTTGTGACTTTCCATTCAGTTGGGAATGTCATCATCCCAACTGACGAACTCAGATTTTTCAGAAGGGTAGGTATACCACCAACCAGATTTAAGATTTATAATCCATTATAAGTTGGTATTAACATATAATGGGTGACAATATCATAGCTATATTTCTGGGATTATCTGACAATTCTGACAATTGCTAATACTGATCCAATGCATGACTCGAAAGTGGTAGACATAGCACCCATTTATGATGATCATTTTGGGGATAATATCCGATTTTTTGTAAAGATTAGAGTCTTATAAGGCCAAAACACTATGCACATATTATTGGCCACCTGCCAGGTGAGGGTCGCTAGATTCTCTGCTTACCGGCTTGACCCGAACAGATTGGGAAGCTAAAGCAGAGCACTATCCATGCTAGATAAAATATGATAAGATGTCTCATAGAATGCCAGACAAATTGTTAGATAGAATACCAGATTAGATATCGGAAAGAATGTCAAAACATATGTCAGATAGAATGCCAGGAAAATGTAAGATAGAAGAAACAACTTCAGATCGAATGCCAGATCGAACGTCAGAATATATATATATAGATACATGTATATACATATATACATATATATATACATACATACATACATACATACACACATACACACATACACACATACACACATACACACATACACAGATACACAGATACACAGATACACAGATACACACATACACACATACACACATACACACATACACACATACACACATACACGCATACACCCATACACATACGCACATACACACATACACACATACACACATACACACATACATACATACATACATACATACATACATACACACACACATACATACACACACATACAGACATACAGACAGACAGACAGACAGACAGACAGACATACATACATACATACATACATACATATTTAAATACATCAGAATGTCAAATAATGTCAAATAGAATGCCAGATAGAATGTCAGAATATATGTCAGATATAATGCCAGACAACAGGTCAGAATATATGTGAGAGGAATGCTAGATAGGGCGTCAGCTAGAATGCCAGATAAAGCGCAGATAGAATGCCAGATAAGGCGTTAGAGAGGATGTCAGAGAGAATCACATATCATAACACATGTCAAATAGATATGAATAGATTATGAACACACATGTCAGGTAACATGTAGGAATACATGTCACTTGGTGGGGATCACTCGAAATAATTGCTGCTTTTTCGCCGATGGCACGGTCTCTAGGATTAGATGGGCATGGTGGTGATACTGTGTGAGTGTGTCTGAAACTTGAACATAGTTATTGTATCTTTAATTGGCCCATCTTGATATGGAAGATAATGACAAACCCTGGGGGTGTCCAACTTTCAGACAAAACCACAGAACCAATTTGAGGATATTCCACTTATTCGTTGATCTTGGTGCCCATCCAGTATCCACTTTTGACAGTAGACAGCGGCCTTACCCTAGGAAAAAAATCATGAGGATTCAACCAACCCCATCAAGTGAAAACCCAAGTTTAACAGGGCACCTGTTATCGGGGTGGGGGGGCGTCAGGGTCTTTGAATTTGTCATGAATTTGTGGCTCCAGATGACTGACCTCGTGGGAACATGCACTCTGTCGATGAAAGTCACCGGAGGAAAGAAAAAATGGCACCCCACGATTTTCCCTGAAGCAATCGAGCTTATATAGGGTGCTCACAAAATGGACCTCTCTAGGACTCTAGGAATGTGACAATTTGGAGAATGGAGAGCTTGTAACCAGTTCCATGGGAATGGATTTGATGATTTCTTCGGCCTTTAAGCTGATGAATGAGCTGGAACAACTCTCCAAACTTGACCAACTCATATCTTTCAGCCTGTCACTCCCAGTGATATTTATCCAGTTGTCGTCACTTGAAGTCGTCACTTGAAGACGTCACTTGAAGACCCTGCTTGGGGCGGGGCGCCGCCATGTCCCCTGCCGTGGGCTTCTATGTGACGTCGAGAACCAGCTTCGTGGCTGTTGGCTTTTGGGATGCCTGGTGATGTCAAGTCGATGTCCCCCAATTCCCACTGATTATCGCGGATGGTCTTGATGGGAAACAAAAATCATCGACCATCCAGGTATCTAAAGGTACTGTGGCATGTAAGGCCATATTTAAGGCCACACTCACACAGACATAGACCCTCTGATATATCCATACATTATATATATATATATAGAGAGAGCCTCCACACTTAGCTGACTTCGGGAACCGAAGTTGTATCCTTAGCTATTGACCCTCTTTGATGATCGCTCCCTCAGGCTACAGTGGCACCTTTGAGCATTGCCTCAGCTTTGAAGCTGACGAGGACAGGGCTTCAGGATGTGTTCATTGATGTTTCACCCAACAAAGGAGCGATTGATCATGATTTACCCATGGAAGCATGGCGATATCAAGATCCATCAAAGACGATGTTGCGAAGGATGCTGATGTATCAAGATAGATGAGGAATTATCAAGATAAATCAAGATAAATTTGGGATATCAACAAATATCAATAAAACCATCCGCATTAACCATCCCTTCGCATCTTGGCTCCGCTGCGCTTGGCGTCGCAGGAGTTCCAGGTGCTCCGCTGGAGCAAAGCCGGTTGGTGGTGGGCGCGGCGCTCGCGCGATGGGCAGCAGGGCTGGGTCTACAGCAGTCAGATGAAGCCCAAGATGTGCACGGCGTGCCATGAGAAGGTGAGGAAATTGTTGAGTCATGGGGGATACCACTGGGATTTTTGGTGGATCGGGGATGATTGGTGTGGGCATCAAAGCCAACAGTTTCGACAGTGCAACAAGTCTGTTCATAGAAGCACAACATTCTAAAACAATGAGGGGATAGGTGTAATCTCTGGTAGTCATGGAGGTAATCAAGCTGAGACCTACAAATCATGGTTGTTGTGCACTAAGATGCACTAAGTATCCAAGGGGGCACTCCGAGTGGTCCCAAGGTATCTTAAATTGAGACTTGAGTTCCACGATCCGGATGGCTGATGTGACCAGATCTGACTGTACCCTCAACATTCCTGAGAAAAGACCACATAAAATGCCGAAATTTCATAGAACATGGCACATAGGATCATTTCAATTTCTGATGCTGGCGCCCTGGAAGGTGCAAAACCTACCGCCGCCGCAGATGGAAGAAGACGCTGGGAATTTAGTAAGCTGCAAAAGGTTGCAAAGTTCAGCCAAACCAAGTCTTGAGGGTCAATGAGAACTCACAGATCGATGTTCCCAAGAGCACTAATGCCAATACAAGCCAATAGACATTCCGACATAGTGAGTACGCTACAATACATCTCCCCACGCATACTGTAATCTATTTTCAAATCAGAGATTCCTGGTTAGATCCCCAAGTTTTGGTTGGATAAATCAATTAACCCCTTGCTGCTTGACCCCTTGCTGCTTGACCCAAATAGATTTTGAATCGGAATCTGTGGGGTCATCCCAGCTTACACTGGCGCAGCTTGCTTCGTCCATGCTGCTGGTTGGAACAGGATGTCCCCAGTCGGTGAATGACATTTGAGACCCTTATGAAAATTCCATCTAATTCGAAATTTATTCACGAAATGCTGGTTGGAATGCTACTGAGACTACCACTAATACCAACTAAACTGTCAATGATTCAAACCCACTACTATCAGTTTAAATGATTGAATACCACTGCCACGCCACTAATTACCCCCAGAAGTTTTGAAAGAGGGCCCCTATAACTGTTGAACCATATCCCAGCAACTGGAACTGGACCCCCAAATACAAGTTGGTGCCCCACAGCTATAAGTTGGTTTATAACCCCCTATATCATAAACCACAGTAAACCTACTGAACTAAACAAGTTAACTATCATGAGCCAACTATACATCCTCAGCTTTGCTGGTGAAATCCATGGTTTTATGTGGTTTTATGGATGAACCCCCAAATTCACCAGGTACCACTACCAGTTCCCATCCCAGGAGGCCCTTGAAGCGCCCTTCCCGGAAGTCGAGCCCTGGCCGCCGCTGCCGCCCACAGACGAGGAGGCGGCCGCCGCCGCGGCGGTGTGGCCGCCGCTGCCACCGGGGTCGCCGCCGAAGGCGACCCGAGAGGAGCCCAGTGCACTGGAGCCTTGGGAGTTTCACACCATAGCTGGGATAAATAGCTGGGATGGTTTCATCCCCGCAAAAATTGGAGGTTTTGAGAGTGCTTGCCAATGGTGTTTTTTTGAGTGCTTTGGATTTTTTGTTGGAGATAGTTTGCTTTTGCTGTTGTTTGAGATTTTTTGGATACTTCTTTTCAGGGTTGAACATGGTTTAGTCGTTTTTTGGAATTGTGAACCGGTTTTAGGGGATTCTTGGAAGGTTTTCTAGATGGTTCAGCATTTTGTTCTATTCTTATTATTGAACTTATTGTTTCAAGCATGTTCCGAGATGTCTTTTCCCTTTTGAAACAAACTTGAGACATTGGAACAACTTTTGTGTTTTCGACTGTTTGGCGCATCTAACTGTTGGATTTCTGATGGTCAAGTTGTAGTATAGGTCAATGCATTGTTTCAAATATCTTGGATCGCTTATGATTGGACTATGGAACGCGGCAGCCGAACAAAGGATGGCGACTATGCTCAAACTCTGTCTTTTCGTGGTGATGGCAAAATTGTCCAGCAGCCACAGCTGAGTGACTACTCCAAAGCAGTGCAGATTGTAACATTGTCTTTGAGCAAGTGGTATGTATGATAAACTTGCTTGTTATATAATTTAATGTTTTATTTTATGCAGTCCCCTAGATAAGGTTCACATATCGAATCCCATGTGTAAATGTAAAAGGGGCTGGAAGCATGATTGTCTATGCCCGCCAGTTGCAAATGATAACAAGATCTGTGAGTCACCAGGAGACAGGGAACCGCTTGTGACATGTGTCCCTCCAACTAAGGCGATCATGCGCTGAGACAATGTGAGTACTACTTCAATTACCAGCAATGGATCGATGGCCAAAACAACTCCACTGCGGGCAAGAAGACGCGTGGTCGGGTCACCGGTGATGGTGGCTTCAAGCGAAAACGCTGAAGCCGCGGGCGGCCTAAGCCGCTGGCTGGGGAGCAGCTGAGGGTGCACCACATGTGTTGTGAAATCGGGCCCAAAGTAGCTTTGCAAGCGACATCAAGGATGGCTGTCTGTAGTCCTTCCAAGTTTGCTAATCACTTCTGACACACAAACAACTGACTCCATGATGTCATCAGAATTGCCCCCCAGACAATGCGCTCTGAGACTTTGTTTGGCATTATGTTGGGGCCACAACTCCATCCTTTGGTAGTGCTACCTGCAGTAGCCTTGACCGTGGTCACCGCCACAGTAACGAATCGCCCGCAAGAAAGAATGACAATGGAATTTCCCACCATTTATAGACGAGTTTCCCACTCAAAACCTCCATTTATTGGGAGTTTTCAGCTAGAGATGTTTGACTACCAAAGGGTAGTGATGACCACCACCAGCACCAGCACCAGCACCAGCAGCACCAGCAGCACCAGCACCAGCACCAGCACCACCATCATCACCATCATCACCATCATCACCATCATCACCGTCATCACCGTCATAACCATTATCACCATCATCACCATCATCATCACCATCATCACCATCATCATCACCATCATCATCACCATCATCAACCATCATCATCAACAACCATCATCATCAACCATCATCATCAACCATCATCATCAATCATCAACCATCAATCATCACTCATCACTCATCACTCATCATCATCATCATCATCATCATCGTCGTCGTCATCATCATCATCATCATCATCACCATCCATCCATCCATCCATCCATCCATCCATCCATCCATCCATCCATCCATCCATCCATCCATCCATCCATCATCATTATCATCATCATCATCATCATCATCATCATCATCATCATCATCCATCATCATCGTCATCCATCATCATCCATCATCATCCGTCATCATCCGTCATCATCCGTCATCATCCGTCATCATCCATCATCATCCATCATCATCCATCATCATCCATCATCATCCATCATCATCCATCATCATCCATCATCATCCGTCATCATCCGTCATCATCCGTCATCATCCATCATCATCCATCATCATCCATCATCATCCATCATCATCATCATCATCGTCATCATCATCATCACCATCATCATCATCATCATAATCATCATCATAATCATCATCATCATCATCATCCATCATCATGAATCATCATGAATCATCCATCATCATGAATCATCCATTATCATGAATCATCCATCATCATCATCATCGTCATCGTCATCATCCACCACCCATCATCCATCATCCATCACCCATCATCCATCATCCATCATCATCCATCATAATCCTCCATCATCCTTCATCATCCATCATCATCCTTCATCACCAAAATTCCTTGTCATCGTCATCATCATCATCATCATTATCATCATCATCATCATCATCCTCCATCATCCTCCATCATCATCCGTCATCATCCATCATCATCCATCATCATCCTTCATCATCCATCATCATCCATCATCATCCATCATCATCCATCACCATCCATTATCATCCATCATCATCCATCCATCATCCATCCACCATCATCCACCATCATCCATCATCATCCATCATCATCCACCATCATCCATCATCATCCACCATCATCCATCATCATCCATCATCATCCACCATCATCCATCATCATCCATCATCATCCATCATCATCCATCATCATCCATCATCATCCATCATCGCCATCATCATCATCATCATCATCATCATCATCCATCATCATCATCATCCATCATCATCATCATCATCATCACCATCATCATCCTCCTCCTCCATCACTGGATGTTGGACTCAGTTTTCTAGTTGTACAAAGTCTTTGAGCTAGTTAAACCATCCAATCCTAGGGTAAAAAATCGACTTCATAATCGAGGTCAGTAATTGGATGTACTCCATAATATGCACCGCTATATACACGTAGTATATGGTACAATTCAAGGTGTTTCATAATGTGACCCATGCCCGTTGATCCTCCATTGATATTCCACTAATATTCTATTGGCCACATTCGACCACCATTTTCCTTGGTTAATTCCCCATTAAAACCAACTAAAACCCCATGGTTTTGCTATTTATTTCCCAAGATTGTCCCTATATTTTTCTTGGTGAACTCCCCATAAAAACCATCCAAAACTCCATGGTTTTAATTGCCGTGATGTTCCATTCAGATTCCATGAAAGTGAACTCCTCCGGGGGACGGGGAAGCGCCTTGGACCTCGGCCAGGCTCGTCTGCGCGTGGAGGGCGAGGAACGCCAAGCGCAGCAGGAGCGAATGGGGGTTTCCATTATGGGTACGTCAAAATGGATCGCGTACAATGACAAATCATGACAAATCCCATGAAAATGTATGATAAAATAGGGTACCCCCATTTTAGGAAACCTCCATATCATCACTTTTGATTCTCACTATTGAAGGTCTCTCTGTTTGGCTAGTCAAGTAAGTGTTTTCATTGCATCCTCCTCTGTGCATCTCAATTAAGTAGATTAATCCCAATCTGTCTTCGCAAAGTTCCCACCTACAGGCTGCAAAGGATGTCCGACGCTGACACACACAACAAACATGTAGCACACGAACAAACATGGCTACCTCGTGATTTGGAATGGACGTCATGACCGTATGGAAACATCTCATTTTCAACGCAGTCATAGACACAGTCATGTGACTCATAGAGTCATTTCTGCGAATCACTCTCATCTACCCTCTGGCAATCAAACATTACATGGCTGGGAAATCCACGAGGTATAAATGGAGTTTTTGTTGGAAAAAAGTCATCGAAATGGTGGATTTTCCAGGAAGCCATGGAGCTGATGACAGAGGGTAACTCTCAATGGCCCATTAATACAATCCCATTAATCATCCATGAATGATATCATACTCCATTTACATTCCATTATATATATATATTCCATGATATTCCATTCAAATCTCCATTCATATCCCCATTGTACATCATTATAGCATCATTATATATCATTTTAAAACTACCAATGTTATCCCATTAATACCCCCCATTATGACATCACTGACGCAACGTGATTTTCCCGCAGCGTTTTTCAGGCGGCCGTACGTGAGGAGCGGCGGCAACGTGTGCAGTCCGGTCCCAGGAGTCCCAGGCGTCCCAGGAGTCCCAGTGGCAATGGTGGCGGTAGTACCGGCATGGTGAAAAAGGGTGAAGCATGATGACATATGACATATGACATATGATTCATATGATATGATATATGGATGACATATGAATGATATATGAATGACATATGGAATGGAGTACAGTACATCTATTCGAATCTAGCACTCTCTTGGTACACCTTGATGATTTAAGAATAGATGTACTGTTTTGTTTTTGCATTTTGTTTTTCCATGAAGCATGAGCGAAGGATGATGGAGGAAGAGAACGTTCTGCTCAAGTGTTAAATGGTGACTTCTGTGCAGGGTATCCGGGCCATGCAATGTGACGATTGGAAATGAACGCATATACGCAGAGCACAGACATGCACAGACACCGATACTCGTAGAATGTAAGTCATTGTAAAGTAAATATATATAGACGATTTCGATGCATGTATACATACAGCTGCGTGTACATATATATATACACATACATATGCAATCATATGCATCAGGCTGAACATTTAAGTATATACATGGCTCTCTCTATATGCATATGATCTATACACCATACACATCATGGATGTATATCAGATATACAGATATACATATCATATATATATAATATAATATAATATAATATAATATGGTCCAGCGTTCCAACCCCCCTCCCCCCCGGCCATGGTCATGGGTTAGCCATAGTACTGTCCCCCTCCCCCCTGTGGTGTGGTGGGGTGTGTGTGTGTGGTCGGTCTGGTATGGCATGTTTGGAATGTATAGTATGTTTGGTATGTATGGTAGGTATGGTATGTATGGCATGAATGGTTGGTATTGTATGGATGGTAGGTATGGTATGTAAGTCTGTTGGGTATGGTATGTTTGATATGACAGTATGTATGGTC
>Ga0126342_10023359_pt1:0-7500 | contig 10123 bp, 7 predicted proteins | sample Cyp1metagenome_FD_92528 | JGI IMG/M metagenome (GOLD analysis project Ga0126342, IMG submission 92528) | Coral microbial communities from Lord Howe Island, Old Settlement Bay, Australia - Cyphastrea 1 metagenome | ecosystem: Host-associated > Invertebrates > Cnidaria > Coral ... | reverse complement strand
AAACACACCCAGAAGTGAAGCTTACAAGTATAGGTTTATCTGTGGACGGTTGATGTAAGGCAGGCCTAATTGTGAGTGGACAGGCTGTTACGCCGAAACATGCCTAAACTCTCTCTGGTTGGTTCTTACCGGGGGCTTGTGCTGCAATGTCTCTCACTCCATGCCATTCTCAAGCCAGTGACGCAGACAAAAATGAGTTTCTGCAGTGACCAAGCGTCCACCAAGAGAGCCATGATCACGAGGGCTTTTTGATGGATGTGGCGGGTGTTCAGGCTGCAAACGCCCGCATAGATCTCGCGGGCAGTCTGGAAGTCAAGATGTTCTTCCAATTCACCTCAACAGTCAACAGCGGCCGTCCAGACAGGAACTTGGGACCGCAGGGAGTCCTAATGAACCCTTTAGAAGTTCCAGAATTAAGTGAAAGTCTGCAAGAAACCCATGAACGCATGAGATTTCACCATACGCATCACTGCATCCATATTATATATGTATATTCAATATACATACATACATACATACATACATACATACATACATACATACATATCATTTCATTTCATTTCATTTCATTACATTCCATACCATACCATACCATACCATACCATACCATACCATACCCATACCATACCATAACATTACATTACATGACATTACATTACATTACATTACATAACATAACATAACATAACATATCATTACATAACATTGCATTGCATTACATTCCATTACATTACATTACGTTACATTACATTACATTACATTACTACCATTACATACATACATACATACATACATACCATAACATTACATTACATTACATTACATTACATTACATTACATTACAATACATACATACATACATACATTACATACATACATACATACATATATATAATATAATATACTGCGTATATATATATATATCCACATGTCATATTTCACCATGGTGTCTGTTCAAAAATATTCCGAAACGGAAGCCATCGACACCACGGACACAAACCACCCAGGAATATCCAAGGTGCCATCTCGCTGTTGGTGGCTGAGACACATCCGCGGCCAAAGTCCCCAGACTTTGGGGCAGTGACATTTCCTGGGTGACGGTGCCTTTCCACCAAGATGACTGGGATCGCCGGATTCAATCCCAATTAATGGAAACATGAAAGAACCACAGTTGAAAATTATGGTAAAACATTGAAACACTACTTGGTGGTTGACCTACCCCTCTGAAAAATATGAGTTCGTCAGTTGGGATGATTATTCCCAATATATGGAAAAATCATAAAAAATGTTCCAAACCACCAACCAGAACATATTGAGACCGCCACTCAGTAATTTCTGTTGGTGTGCGCGTGTACACCGAGCATCATCTCAGCCAGTGTCTCACTGAAGGGGGCGCAGCCCTTGGCCGGACGAATTAGAGGACGACCCTAGGCAGCTAGAACGTTTCAAAAAATGCCTAGTAGATGGCCCCGTTTACCAAAAACAAAAACTAGAAAAAGGGCTGTATCAACAGAATTGTGGCACCAAAAAGGAGTAGAGCCAGCCATTTTCTAGATTAGTCCATCTTTCAGAATTGTTTTTGCTTTTTTTTCATCGCGAAGAGCCTCTGGAAAATGACATGTTTTCACTAAAAACAACTCGAACAACGTTTTCCCCCCAGGGCGATTTGAAAATCCTCGAAAAAGGAGTCCGAAAAGAGAACTAAATAACATTATATAAATATATAAGTGCCCTCATTTTCCATGGGAAAGTTGGACGGGGATCCATTTATTGTATCGCAATGGCTGTGTTATTCACCTTGGATCGTCTCATGACTCATAGCTGGTTCGTAGGTAGCCCGGATTCCTTAGTCGTCCCCGAGTTATGTGTTGTCATAACATGTCATAACTATATCTGGTTGGTGGTTTCAACCCATTTGAAAAATATGAAAGTCAGTTAGGATGATTCCTCCCAAGATATGGAAAAATAAACAATGTTCCAAACCACCAACCAGATATGATTATTAACCACTTTGCCCACGCAATTGCGCCTTAAGACTCTTCTCATGGACCCTGGACTCTGGAAAACCAAGATGCCATGTTCTTCCAGCGACCTTCTGCAGGGCAAGTGCCTGCAATCTGCGACCATCTGGGGAAGCAGTATGACATAGTATGACCATGATGATTTCATCCTAAGTTGGCAGCTCCTACAATTGTGACCATTCCAGTTCCCGACTTCCCGACTTTATCATTGGAGCCGCAACCCCAAGTAAGGCATCCCCGTTGACCAAGATAAAAAATGTTTTTCAACGGGGAGATCAGCACCCTTCGGCGCCTCCGGAGGTCTTGGCATCCTGGTGCTGAGCTTGGGGTGGGACAATCAGAATGGGGGCTATCACAAGTTCTACCCAAAGTTCACCATCCATCCCCAATGACATTCTCGTAGCACCAGGCCTTTTGGTGATTCCGAACCAAAATCATCTGGTTTTCCCCACGCGTCGTCGCAAACGACTTCCCTACGATGCCTCCAGGGCCTTCTGGAGCCCCAGGAAATTATAGCGCTCCTCCATGAGGCCAAAAACATCCTGGCGACGGAAAAGCACGGATTTATAGAGATTTATTATTAGTGTTGTTATGATTATTATTAGTAGTATTAGTATTATTGGTATTACTATTGTTGTTATTATTGTTGTTATTATTGTTGTTATTATTGTTGTTATCATTATAATATATATATATATGTATATATATATATATATGTGTGTGTGTACGTTGATTGTCTCTACAAATGAGGGTTTCCTGCTATTTTTTTGGATCATGCAAGCCTAGGATTGGTTGAACCCCCTCCTTTTTGTAGGGGATAAATGTTTTCCTGCAGTTTATTACAGCATCAGTTGGTGATTTTCACACCTTGGACGTTCATCTGCACATTTACATGGGAGCATGTGGAAACATTGCATCTGGGTTTTGATATCATCTCCGTCTCGATATGTTCAGCCAGGACAAGTCGTCAGCCGCATCAGATATTTTTGGTTGGGCCTGGAAATGCCTGGATCATGAAGTTTACCGTGCCACACCATACTTCCACCTCCATCAAATTCCCTCAACCTGGTACCAGCCCATTTGTTTCCCTGGTTAGTGCCTTCATCTCCTTGGGGTTCAAAGGTTTCAGGATCTCTGCCTTCTCATCGATGTCCTGATGTTCTTCGGGGAGACATCTGAAGAAGTCAACACCACTTCAATGACTTCAGTCCCACAAATGGGTCTGAAAAATAGGGTAGCCCTATTTAGCAGTGGTTGATAGTCACCATTGAAGTAACTGTCTGGGTTTATCCCATGTTTAGACAAACCCAAATGTTCCAGCCTGGCTCTTCACGGGCTCTCTGACCCCAGCAGCCAGCTGGCACCACCTTTGGAGGGATCCGTTGGAATGGAGATGGTCTGCACGTGGCTAAATAAATAGCTTGGTTCAAAGGAGAATCTTGTGGGAAACCTGTGAGTGATTCACATTATACCGTCCAATGTAGGGGCGTCTGCTACGTCTTTCTTGAAACAATCTCCGGAAGATTACTTCTACCCTTCGAAAGATGGAAAAATCGAGTCCTCCAAGACCTAAGCTTGGCTGGGCAGGCGGCCGCCAGCGGGACTTGGCGACCCTGACTTCAACGCAGGTATTACCCAACTCCTTACGCATGAAGCGCCCGTAAAAAAACCAGTAATGTCTCGCTTTGGACGGCCAGTAGTCTTGACCCCATGGGCCCCCCAAATCTTTGCATTCTACTGGGGCTTCCATTGCCTTGGCCCAAACTAGTGACCAGTGCAAGAAACAAGGCAATCATCCACCAAATCTGGAGCCTTGGAACGACCTCGGCAAACGAAGATGTTGGAGGTGATGACTCATGTGACTCATGTTCAATGTGTTTGTTGAAGCCTTTTGGTGCATCCCATGCCCGATCAACTAGAAAATGCATACTACAGCTGCCAACATGTTTACAAGTTTCCCTGCCAGCTTGGCCATGAGAATCTTAGGGTTTCAAACAAAACAGACCAGGTTCATAGCCATCTCCAAAACTCATATCGCCTTTTTTTAGTCACGATCCTGAATGGTTCACTGTGGCCTCATCATGGGGGCTGAGTTATGCAAATCTATGGAAAATCCACAGTTTCTAGATCATTGTGCAAGTGGGAAACCATCGGTCTTCCATGTGTTTTGTCCAGTGAAGTGGTTGCTGGATAGATCCCTACCAGTATGTTTGTTGCTTAACATCCCGTCCATGTGTCTACAATGGGTTGGAGCAACCCTGAAATATGAAGAGAGCATGGGACATTCATATGATGTGAATGGGGCATATTATACATATATATATATATATATATATGTGTGTGTGTGTGTTGCATAAATACGGTACAACTTATAACAGCTATGGTCCATAAGTACAGTATGGTGATGGCTTTTCCAATACAGCTGCAGTATAGCTATAGCCTATATAGCTATAGATGACTATAAGATACTATAAGTTGGAGCCTTTCTGAATGCATCCCAGCCACATTCGACATGGAACTGGGCGGTCGCAAGCGCACCATGGCACGCTGCTGCGCGCCATGGGCCGCCGCAGATGTGGCCAACTTGAGACGTAAGGACTGCCGAGATCGCGTCAATGGATTGATCCAATGGAAATGCGAAGCCATTAGGAAGCCATAGATTTTAGATATTTGCATGTGGTTTTATATGGATTGTTTATAGGTTTTAGTAGTGTGTTTAAGATATTGTTTTTAGATGTTTTTAACTGCTGTTGCATGTGTGCCCCAAATACAAAAAGGAGGTTCCTGTAGATTTCCCCACCACTTCTTGGGGTTTTTCGTCATGCGATTTGGGAGGGAACGCCCATCCAACAGACCATCAACCGGGATGGAAGTCACAAGAAAGAGGACTTCCATCCCGGTTGATGGTCTGTTGGATGTATAGTATAGTAAGCCCCCAAAAAAAAAAGATAGACAAGTCTTGTAAAGTCTTTCCGGGATGGTATAGTTACCTCATAGTTTTCCAGGTGTCCCACGTTTCTATCTATTTTTGGGGTGCTAAAATCATAATAACAAAACACACCCATGGGTGCAAACGAAGCACTTTAGCAACAAAAATGAATGAGGGGCAATGGCAAATGGATATGAGTCAATGGTGAATGGTGAATTTCTGGTGTTGGATAGTGGTTTGGAATCCCAGATAGAGGAGAAACATGACAAGCAGTTCCACTCCAAACCAACCCCAAGACATGGGCAACATTGTGAATGGAAATGTGAAGTGTGCAATACAGGGGGGCCTTTTGGAACTGGAGAAGATGTGCAATATAACTCTGCACAATGAGACATGTCACCATGTCCAACCACTTGAAGTGCACTACCCTCTGGCAAACTAATATAGCTATTGAAAATTGCCATTTATAGTTGACTTACCTATCAAAAAATAAAATGTTCTATAGTTATGTCAGTTTATCGGGGAGTATGTGGCCAACATCCCATTGCCACGGAATACGGCCAGCTTCCGTATTAGAGGACCAACATGTCAAGCTACGGAGCAAGTCGCACACGCCTTGGCTTGTACTTTTTATTCCTCCCTTTCCTGGGCCTCAGCAAAGATGACACCTATGAATAGCCTATGAAGCTGATCACGTGATGCTGTCATCTGTGATCCCTGACCCATGCTGGAAATGCTATGCGCCAATGGTTTCTGCATCTGTTTCGACATGATCCAGTGATCAACTGGCATCGTGAGCCAAGCCTTTTGACTCCGCACTGAAGGACATCACAGTGCCGCTTCCATGGGTCCTGCCAGAACCAGCGCGAAGAGTTGTCCGCTGACATTCATTGCAAGGCACATGATTTTTGATCTCCCCCAAATTAAAAGAACACAAAATTGTGTGAAATGTTGAAAGGGAACGCACATCTTGGGCTTAGAACATTGGAAAGAGACTTTCCGGCTTCCTGACTAGCTATGTGAGGAGACTTATATGGTGGTTTTTGTCACCCTGGAAAAATTGAAAGTCCAATCCTCACGAAACACATGGAAACATCATCTCAAATCCAGGATAAGGAACTCAATGGAATTTGCCATCCTCAAACTAATAGCTCGACCCTGAAAATTGATGAAAATTGCCAATGTTTTAGGACCTACAATCGCCTTCCAACCTGCAACTCATGGCATGGTTCGATCTCTGGGGAACGGACTCTTCAACATTCTGACAGTATCTTCATCCATCTTCATCCATCTTCATCCATCTTCCAGTTTCAGGCTACATTCTCTACATTAACCTACGATGACATACAGTAACCATCTTCCAGTGACCCGCCCCAAAAGTTTCACTGCCCCTCTTTGGCGTGGGATCATTGTACAAGAAGCGTCCAATACCTTCCTCCCGACCTGGGCGCAGCTGGGATGGCCCAACCAGTGATCACTGTTGGTATCCTTTTCCGGAGTTCCAGGCAGCTGAGCGACTAGCCCTTTATTTCGCAGAAGGAGCAGCATATGACAAATCCAAATGCTCCAAGGAATCGCTTCAACACATCCCACTTTCTTTCTTCATGTTCAATCCCCATTTTTTGTGGCTGACGCAATTTCCCTGCACATCCATTTTGCTTCAGAAAAACCCATGAAAAAAACGGTATATCACCCAGCAAGCTAGGAGATCTCCCAGGGCCACCGAGCTCTGAGTTCCTTCCTGAAACAAACGAAAATGCTCCAGGAAGGGCATGTAGGTGAACCTTGACAAGGCCAACCTCATCAACCTGATCAACCTGCAGATTGTGCAACATCTGAGCATAATTATTTTTTTATAACTTGTTTCCCCAAAAAAAAACGCAGCTGTTCGGAGATGAATTTATGATAAGTTTCCATTAAAAGGATTTACCCTCTGGTTATTTAACATAGCCATGGAAAATTGCCCATTTATAGTGGATTTACCCAGAAAAAAATTGTCATTTCCATGGCTACGTTAAATAACCAGAGGGTAAAACCACCATTCACGGATTGCACATGAAATTTCCCAAGAAATTCAGCGCGGATTGATCCACCTCTGAGAAGCAGATCAAGGCCCTTTTCATCGGGCAGGTCACAGCTTGAGGTCTGGACTTAGGTGAAGCCTTCCAATCCTTGTGCTCTTGAAAGCACGCGAGGCCTTGGTGGTCACTGGGTGCCGAATCTCGCCGGGGATTTTTTTCCTCCTGCCCCGGGGATTTTTTTTCCTGATCTGTTCTGTTTTCCGTCCCCTGCATCTATCCTGCCACTTCCTTTCCATGCTGCATGCTATTTGCAGCATTTTGGAGCTGGAACCTTTCATTTCGCGTGTTATTTGCAGCATTTTGGAGCTGAGCCTTCCATGCTGCATGCTATTTGCAGCATTGTGGTGCTGGAACTTTTTATTTTGCATGCTATTTGCCGCATTTGGGCGCAGGAACCTTCTATTTATCATGCTGTTTGCCGCATTTGCGCGCAGGAACCTTTCAGTTTGCGTGCTATTTGTAGAATTTG
>Ga0126342_10023358_pt1 | contig 10123 bp, 11 predicted proteins | sample Cyp1metagenome_FD_92528 | JGI IMG/M metagenome (GOLD analysis project Ga0126342, IMG submission 92528) | Coral microbial communities from Lord Howe Island, Old Settlement Bay, Australia - Cyphastrea 1 metagenome | ecosystem: Host-associated > Invertebrates > Cnidaria > Coral ... | reverse complement strand
TGGAAACTATCAACCAATTGTCAAAAAAAACTCAGACCATCATCTGATATATGATATAACTGTCATATAACCACATGACCATTCTTCCGGGGTCGGCGGCAGGGGCGGCAGCCCTTAATATATATATATATATATCTCTCTCTCTCTCTCTCTCCCTGTCTCCCATTATATACATGTGTTCCCTCCGTTTTCCCTGACACCCCCATGACCCCACCGGGCCGCACCGTGAGAGCTCCCCAGAAGGTTTCCAACGTGGCGCCACGGCCTTGCAGGACACGGCGCACCGCAGCCTGTGAAGCTTGCGACGTTGAGCGACGTTGAGCGACAGATGGATGGTAGATTTACATTTGGGTGATGTCTAAGGGCTATATGTTGATATTCCATATTTATGGATAAGATTTGATTATATTACATTATGATTCGGATATATGGTATAGATATATGTATATATGCTTCACGAAATTGGTGTATTTATATATATATATATAAATAATTATCCCTATGAATCCAATGGTCCAAGTACCTTCTTAGAAAGTGTGATTGGGGTATGATTTGGGGGGTTAAGTGCCTTCTCAGGAGGTGTTTGGATCCATAGGATATATATATATATATATTCCATATTTGTGGGTGGGGTTATATATATAATACTATATCATATTGTGGTTTGGATATTTGGTATGTATAAATATATATATATGCTTCACGAAATTGGTGTATATATAATATCCCATATATGGATGGGATTTTGTTATATTATGATTACGATATATGGTGTGTGTGTATATATAAATATATATATATATGGGCAAATTATAATAATTGACTGGCTTGAACTAAGGACATTTGGGGTTGATTTCCCTTATCAACCATGCTTCCAGTGAGGTAGCAGTGAGGTCGTTATTTTTTTATCCATAAATATATATATATATGCTTAATGATCCAAAATATACCCAAATGGTGATTTCAAAAAAATGGGGATCCCGAAGTCACCATGGGTTTCAGTACTAAAACGGACTAATGATTTGGATGATGGGGGTACCAACACTTTAGGAAACATCCATGTAAATCTACCAAGTGGATTGGTTTAGTGGAGAACAAATGCAGAAAATCTGGGTTCTTGTTACCTCAAAATAGAAGGTTTTCTTGCAGATTAAACTACCACTTCAGAGAACCGTTGGTGATTGCTGCCACCATTACTGGTGAGAAGGTAGCTTATACCTTCACGCAACTCGGAGGCATTGTGAAATACCCGGTCACTAAGTTAGCAAATTCTGGCATCTGACTATGAAACATGGACATGTTCGATATGGTCAACCTCGTAACACCATTTGCAAACAGAGATTTCTTTGGTTCGATTACTTAATGGTGCTTAGTAGGGAATGAGGGAATGGTCCATAATCACTAGTAATAATCATCCCATTCCCCCAGTCCTATCCATTCCCTACTAAGCACCAGTAAGATTAATATGATATTACCACCACACTATTCAATCTTGAATCATTCCACCAAAGCTGAACTAAAAATTATGGATGTGTCGTCGGCTGTTGTTGGTGAGTTACTAAGTCCGTAGACCCTCAACTCGTACCCACAAGAAATGGTCTGGTTGGTGGTATACCTACCCCTCTGATAAAATATGAGTTCGTCAGTTGGGATGATGACATTCCCAACCGAATGGAAAAATAAAAGCCATGTTCCAAACCAACCAGTTTTGGTATTTCAAAGAAGTAGGTGATGTGGGGGCCAATTAGTGGTGGTGGACAGTGCTTTTTTCGAACGTATTCGGAGGGTCAATCACTCTTTTAGCCGCCGAGTAAAATGACTCCTGCCCAAAATGAAACATACGTTGACTTTGTGCAAATGCACACCATACCATCCGGTTATAAATTGTCAACAAACATATTGAAACATATGAAGCAGGAAACACTTGCTGTGACCTTCTGGCTGCGCTCCAAAGGTTCACCAGCAAAGCGGTGAAGGCACAGCCGAAGGCGTTGCACGAGCTCTAGCGTTCATGGCCTTCTGGAACATGGCACACGCATCAAAAGGATGGCTCAATAGTTCTTGAAACTACAAAGTGGTGCCCCCCAGCTATAAGTTGGTTTACAAACCCCATTAACTGTAGTTATATCTACTATAAACACCACAGTTAAGCCACTTATAAGGCAACTGGACGCTATCTAGGGAGCACCACATTGTAAGGTTCCATCTTGCTGGAGATGCAGAGAAAAGTTCATCACAGCAGGGCGCTTGTCGCCGCTCTCTCAGCCAGAGGTCCCGAGGTCGCAGTTCACACGGTTCACACGTCGCTTTGCCACAAGACAATCAGCAACGTAGAACAGCTGTATAAACTTGAGAGGGCAGATTGCAATAGATGCAAGTCGATTTTTTCCGGGAATTTGAAGTACACATTTTGAGTCACATGAGCCGTGCAGTAAACAATCGGTCAGTGAAACTGGCTCAAAGCTTGTACCAACTATTTCAAAGTGCAATGGTCCCTGGTTCCTGCAACACTGCAGCCTGGAAGTTACATTTGCGTTCGTTGAAAAAAATTGGACACATCCAAGTGCAAGATGGAGAAATTACCCTCTCACAAAGAAACGTCATTATTTTTTGTAAAAACCCATGTGTCTATCTGCGCTGCCAATCTTAGATAACCTGTAAACAAGTAGCTGGGTACTATCCCCATTTTCAGCAAATTATCAAAAAGAAAAAGCACCGTACCCATCGCCAGCGACTGTACTCCTCTTTTTGACAGTTAAACACCCACAGTTTATTTGCTCTGGGTCTAACATCATCTTTGATGGCGAAATTACTACGCATCCAGCCGCTTCCCCTGGGAATCCATACTGTTTTTATGTATCAATGAAATCACATACCAACCCCTGAAAATGAGTCGGTTTATCCAGCAAACTATTTTACCAGCCCAGGGCCCCACTTTGTACCAACGGCGCACATCCTCATGAACCCTCAAAAGCCTCGGTTTGCAACTCCTCATCGCAGAACTCTTGGTGCGCAAAGACCGCGCTGATAGAGATGCGATCCTTGGTGCGGTCGGTTTTTGGGGAAATATTTGGGCATTTCACTGGAGGTAACCCTGATTCATCCATTTATAATGGGATTTTCATTATGAACCATCCGGCTATTGGGGTATCCCCAGGAAGTTACAGATCTTCTGTTTTGGAAAAGGGGGATATGAGGGAAAAGACGGGATGGGAAGAAACCCTGAGCACTTCGGTCAGCCTAACATTCCAAGATGTTTCTAACCTTTGATTAGCCAACAACGGAATTCAACCAGCAAAAGTGAACATGATTTGTCCCAGCCGCTGATTGCCCGTAAGGTTTGAAACCGTATCAATCTGGTTGAGCAGTCTTTACTGTCCCAAATTGTTCAATCAACACGCAGGAGATTTGCAACCGCAACTGCAAGTTAATTTTGTCTGGTTGGTAGTTTCAACCCACTGAAAAATATGAAAGTCAGTTGGGATGATGACATTTCCAATGTATGGAAAAGTAAAATTCATGTTCCAAACCACCAACCAGGGTATTTTCTGTATTATTGCTAAGGCTATTATTTGGTGGGTTAGTCTTAACACTACTTGACCCATGACTACTTGGTGGGATAATAGTGGCTATATATAGTGATTCGTACTAATAATAATGGCTAATAGTGGTTATAATAATGTATTAACATGATTGTCTTAAAAAAAATGTACGAGAGGTCGCCAAAGTTGCCTCTGCCCGACTCGTGGTCAAAACATCTCATGCCGACGTCATCATCATCTTGCATTTGATCATCACCATCATCATCACTGGTCAGGTCAATCTTGATTTTCTCCCAAGCCTGCTTGACGTGATCTCTGACATCGTTCTCTTGAGGACGTTGTTCTGCAGCAGGGATGCTGGCAACAGTAACTTTGATTCGTCTCCTCAAGCCGTGACTAATCAAATAGCCTCTGCAAACGACGCATATTGCCAACGTTGCTGGGGTTTCACAAAGACAAGCTGGGCTTGGACGATGTGTGAGCGCAAGAAGAGAAATGGTGTCTTTCCAATCTTGATGTCCTGGGAAGAGTCTGCCTGAATAACTGATGTGACTCGTCTTGATGTCGATGAGTTTGCGGAGCTCGTTCAAATCCGGAGATGATTCATCCGGAATGACATTCCCGATGATACATACCTTCTGGTAATTTAACATAGGTATTGAAAATGGTGATTTATAGTGGATTTAACCATTAAAAACGGTGATTTTCCATAGTTATGTTAGTTCACCAGAGGGTATATGTTTTATGCATTTTGATATTAAATATCTATAATTAAATATTGGAAGGCTATATGGCCGAGTGCCAAGATTGGGTTGCTTCACATCTACCGGTCGCGTGAATTCATCTTCACAGCTTGGATACAACATTTTTTCGTCTCAAAGTCAACCAAGGCATCCTCGTATCAATCCTGTGTGTTGTATACAGTCCAGTCATATATATATATATTCACTGGTTGGTGGTTTCAACCCCTCTGAAAAATATTAATCAAATGGGATATTGTTCCCAAAATATGGAAAAATATAAAATGTTCCAAAGCACCAACCAGTCATAAATGGAGGTTCCTAAACTGAGGGTATCACAAAATCATTCAAAACCAGACCATTTCGTATTGAAACCTATGGTGACTTTGGGATCCCCCATTTCAAAACCCCCCAAATTCTGGAAACAAAGCTGTACATGGCCACCGGCTAATCATGAATACTCTGTATTCTGCATATTGAACATCCATGTTTGATTCTTCTCAGCTAATCATTGACATGCATTAACCACCGTCCCATTGATCAATCCATTCGTATCCCACTCATAGCAAATTTACCGCAATATATATATATATATATACCCAGTGATATCAAGAGGTGGCAGCTACAATACCACCACGTCATATCATTTTGAAAAAATCGGTAACCAGTGACCTGAAAAGTTTGGACATGTTGGGATACCGTATATAATCCCCCAATCTTAGCAATCATTCCAGTGATATCGCAGAGAGCTCGCAACATAGTAATTTATCCAGACATGTCACCATTACCTCCCATCCTGTCCCCATTCTTGCTGGTAAAAAAACATTGTTTTTTCTGGTCAAATCAATTACACCCTATTACAACTTGAGTATTGTATAAGAATTTGAGGGGCTCGAATCCATGGCGGGCTACATATTTTCAGCTATACCAAGCACGTAGTACTGTAAGAGTTTGAGGGACCCTGGAATAGGATTGCCAAATTCTTAAATTACTGCTTATACGTGACATTTGCAAGTCCCGATTGCGGCTCATTTTTTTTGAGGAGTGACCCCTTATGGTCTTATGGGTTGAAACCGGATTTTGCAGAAAAAAAATCAAGCTCCGAAAAATGTTCTTTTTCGCGCATGCTTGGACTGCTTCCAATCCACTCAAAATCTAGATGTAGATAGACCTGGGAACCTGAAACATTTTTTTTCCCCAATAACTTGAAGAAAACTTAGGCTTTGGAGACAAACAATTTTTCAAGCTCCAATTTTTTTTTTTCGCACATACTTGGACTGCTTCCAATCCACGCAAAATCTTTATGTGGATAGACTTGGGGACCTGAAAAATTGTTTTGCCCAATAACTTGAAGAAAACCTAGGCTTTACAGAAAAACAATTTTTCAATCTTCAAAAAATGTTTTTTTGGCACATGCTTGGACTGCTTCCAATCCACGCAAAATCTATATGTGGATAGACTTGGGACCCTAAAACATTCTTCGATCTGAAAAATTGTTTCTTGTTCTGACCCCTTGTGCAACGGAATATTTAGCGGAATTCTTTTTTGCACCGCGACTGTGTGGAGTGACGCCCTGTGGGATGAAACCGGGCCTTGCAACAACTCTGACAAGTTGCGCGCGCGGTGTGATTGCGAAAGGCAGACTACAGGAAACCAAGAAAACGACATATTGGCAGACCCTTTTAGATGCCCAACCCGGAATTCGAACCTCAAATCTTCAAGCGTGAAGTCCGGCACTCTGAGCATTGTGGTAGAGGACCCTTGCTTTCAAAGCATTTTGCCTTCTCATTCTCTCTCTTTGCCCTGGCTGCAAAGACCTACAAATTTAGCCTGGGTTGCCGGTGCGAAAAAAAAACAATTTTCAGGCTCTAAAAAATTGTTTTATCCGCACTGCTGTTATGAAACTCAGACAAGCCCGGCTTTGAAAAAAAAAACATGGTCTAAAAACATGTTTTTTTTTCTGCAGTGCTCTTATGAAACTCATGCAAGCCCGGCTTTGCAAAAAAAACATCAGGGTCTAAATCAATGTTTTTTTCTGCGCTGCTGTTATGAAACTCAGACAAGCCCAACTTTGAAAAAACAACAAGCTCTAAAAACATGTTTATTCGTATGTCTCTTGTCAAATCTGCCAACTTCACCTCGTTACCTCGCTTTAGCTCGCTCCAAATTGCGCAGATGCATACGATATATAACTAAGAATGCTCTAAGAATTTAAGGGACCCTCGACCTATTGTGGTGGAAATTTGCCTGCTTTTAAAAAAGAATTTGAAGGACCCTGGGCCTCAAGCTTTCTGATTCTTAACCGACTCTTGGGCTGTAAAACGACTATCCCAACCCCACCACATCCCCAGCCCATTGATATCCTTACCCTCCAGTAATCAATCATGGCAACTGAAAATCCATTTGATAGATAGATGGCAATAAAAACATATTAAAATCAAGTCTAAATGGGTGCAACCGGATGGTGCAACCAGTGGACCTGGCACGTAATCAACTTTTGAAGCTGTGAGTACATATGGGTCGTCGAAAATTGGTCGTCGAAAATTGGTACCCCAATGTTTCGATGCTAAGCATCTACTAAAATTGCAATGGTAGTGCATTGATGCCCGGAAAGAACTTGTGATCGTGCTCGCGGAAATCAGTTCCCAATAGACTAGGTTAAGCTATTTTTGTCTAATTCGACTATTTCTTAACTATTTTTTTATCGTTTGACGAGAAAAATTAACGTTTCAACTTTTATTTTTCAACCAAAAAAGACTATACGATAAAAACTAATCGAAAATAGTCGAATTCGACTATTTTTTTTATCGTAGGCACCGTTTCGGAAGTAGAAGTTTCCACTAAACTTCTCCTAAACTTCCACCTTTTTTGTGGAAGTTTTGTGGAAATTTTGCGGAAGTCTTGTGGAAGTGACACTTAAAAAGTGGAAGTTTCCACTTTTCTACCCTTAAAAAAGTGGAAGTTTGGTAGCAGTTTAAGTGGAAGTTTCATGCGGTTATAGATTTAAAAAATGTAAAAAATAACCGTACGATAAAAAAAAACAAATAATCGGAAAAATAGTCGGAAAAAATAGTCGTAAATAAAAAACGTACGATAAAAAAACGCTTTAAAAAGAACCGTACGATACAAAAAATAGTCGAACATAGTCGAACTGTTTATCTTACTTGTTTTAGATAAAAGACAATTTTTAACTTTAATCTAAAGATAAAAAAAGGTCTAACCTAGTCTATTGGGGTTGTAACAAGACCTGCAAGACCGTGGCCTGGGTGGCAAGACCAGAGAGGTATTGGTCTCCGGCGGTTGCTCTGGGAAATACAGGCGCTCAACCAAAACTAAACTGTTTGACATCGAAGCCCACAAATCGAAGGCTGACTGGAGGAATTTCGGCCCCCCACATGCTTGTAAAAAAGGGCTCGGAGAGCACCAACGATGCACTCGAACTGCATGATACGTGGTTCAGGATCACGTATATCCATGAAGACCAATGTCACGATGTCTTCGGCTTGCATGAGTGCAAGTCACGGGAATGCAGTGCAAGTTTGGATGCCAAAGTTCTTAATTAGGGCGGGAAGTGACAACAGGGTGGGACAAAACCCTTGAATTGAAAAATGGCACTTGAAACAAAAATGACTCCGTGAAGAAACGTGCTTCCAAGGTGAGACAAAACTGACGCTGCATTCTGTTTGGCAATTGCGTTTGTTTCGGCACACGTTTTGCAAACAGTTACACGGTTTGGAAATCAGACGTTGTTCCAAGTTCCAAGAGACGGGCATGTAATTTTAGGCCAAGTGCTTTTGGAAATCCAAAAAGGGTTTGGTGTTCGCAAAACTGGAACACGGCTTTTAGGTTGGTAGCCAAAACCAAATAGCGTGCCATGGCTATGGCATAAACACACGTGCAAAACCCAACGGCATGTTGGATAGTTTGGCAAGGATGCAAGGCTTCAAACAAAAAAAGGTGTTTTTATTCCTTTTGCTTTTTGTATTTAGTGCACTATCAACGCGTTGACCATTAGCGGGGCTTTAAAATTTGACGTCCCCAGATGCCTATGATTAGGCAATGGGCAACGTTATATCACACTTAAGATGTCCACCTCTACATGTTCACTTCAGCAGAAGCATCGCAAAGCGTGGCAAAGAAGTCTGTGGGATCTTCGACTGCCTCAACTACCTGAGACGACATGTGGACCTGGACTTTGAGGATTGAACCAAAATATGTTAAACATGGGGATCTAAGCATGAAAATGAGAGACTTAAGAAGGAAACTTTAGCGACTTAGCCACGAACAATGGGAACCTAGTGTGACTTCAGCAAAAATAGTAAGATTTAAATGAGCAATGGATTTAACCGTCACAAATGGGGACTGAACCATTGGAAAAACCAGGGCCCAACCGAATCAGTGAAAAATGTTGATTTCACCGACACGAATGGGCAATTTAAAAAAAGAAGCCACAGAAATGCCAATTTCAAGAAACAAGAATTGACATGAATTGTCTCATGGCCAGTGGAAAAAACGGCAGCCGTTGCAGTTGTGCAAGACCTGGGGCTTGCATAAAATCAAAGACTGCAGTACAAAACGTAGATCATACCTTCAATGAAACACAACAATATATCAATGGATTGGTTTAAGGGAAGATCTACAGGAACCATCGATTTTCCACGTAAAAATTGGGTTTTACTGTAAATTTTCCCTTACACCAATCCATTGAATATAGCAAGCAAGTACCAACCAAAACAAAACTATGAGATAGAGCACATCCTAACTTCCAGGGCCACTCCAGTCGAATTGACTTCCTTCAATGGAACCCCGCAAGTCATTCTGATGCAGATATTTTTTGATCACCGGGCAACATAAGACTTAATAAGTTGAGGGATCATGGAAGTATTTTTAGGTGCGAACACAAGGCTGTGGATACCTAACCAACCAAACACTGGAATGATTCAACGGACACCAAACCTACCAAACTTAGGAAAATAAAATCTGAAACCACTGGAATGATTCAATGTATGATCGATGAAATTGCGCTCGGTGACTGTAACACATCTGAACACATCGTCATGCTGGGATTCTGATTGCAACCTTTCGTATGTACGCATCATCATTTTTCTCCAATGTTGACTTTAAAACATCATTTAGGGTGCTGTCATCTGACATTTTCGTCATTCCTTGCGATTTCCAAGAATGGTTTGGCGGATTGTATTCCCAAGTGAATAAGAAAAACCTTGTGGTATCCGGGTATTTCCACAATGTTTTTCTCGAGCAAAACCAGGCCACCAGGTGTTGCCCCCTCTCCTTCAGATTCTTTGCTAGGTCCTGGTGGGTGGAATTTCTTTTCTGAAAAAGAAATCGCACTTGGGACTATGTCACACTTGAAAAAAATAAATATATATATAGACTTAGACACTCAACTTTTGAAATCATTCATCGCTCAAAACACTTGAAACATATAATGCTTTACTGTTTAACTCATGAATCGCTAGACATGCGGATTCAACTTCAATATTCACCGCCGCTCTTGAGGATTCCAAACAGCTGAACACGAACACATCTATGAATCACGCTTCAACAGCTCGCGGGCTTGGGCCAAAACTCATGGAATCCCCTTCTCTTCCACCAAAACAGCTGGTAACTTGAAGGTTCATCCCTCTGTAACTCACTCAAAAGCTTTGAATACATCCGCACACTGGTTCCAGATTGACCAAGAGTTTTTTACACTGCCCTGGACCTTCCAAAGTACAGAAAATTCTGTACGATTGGGATTTCTGCATTTTTGGGCCGGTTGAAACGTTTAATCTTAAATGTAAACGGTTTCAACAAAAAGTGAACTCTTTACAGCAGTTC
>Ga0126342_10023357_pt1 | contig 10124 bp, 8 predicted proteins | sample Cyp1metagenome_FD_92528 | JGI IMG/M metagenome (GOLD analysis project Ga0126342, IMG submission 92528) | Coral microbial communities from Lord Howe Island, Old Settlement Bay, Australia - Cyphastrea 1 metagenome | ecosystem: Host-associated > Invertebrates > Cnidaria > Coral ... | reverse complement strand
TAACTGCCAAGGAAAAAACATCTTCGCAAACTCGCCAGTGAAAGATCATGCCGGTTGAGAGTGTTGAACGGGACTCCCGGTTCATGGATTACGATAACCCCGAGTATATATATATATATATATGTTGTAAATAATTACATATATGTATTTGTATACATATATATATAATATACGTACTAGATAGCAACCCCCAGAATAATGAACATGGTGGAAGGTAAAAACACGTTGTTCATCCATAAAAAATTGGCCATCAATCGATATTTGTCTTCTTGTCTTTTGCTTGGGTTTCCTTCACTTGCTCAGCCCACTCAGGGCACTTAAGCCACTTAGGTCTCTTTGAAAGACGTCTCTGGAGGAGGACTTCATCACTGTAAAGTTGTTGAATAATGTTGAGTGACGACTATTGGACTGTGTTGAACACTGTGTTACACTGCGGTTCGAAGAATTCGAAGACGCGTATGAGTAAAAATGAATAGGTATGAACATGTAAGAACATCTAATCTACACAATAAGTTACAGGAAACATCAACAAGCTGGTGTTGCTAATCGCCTAGCAACTCCACAAGCAAACAACATATAATTAACAATCCTTAACTGCAGCATTCACCAGTTGAAATAGGGCTTTTGAATCGTGGAAATAGGGCTGACATTCCGTCAAATGTAAGCACACCATTTTTCAAGAACTCAAATGACTAAGCATACTTCGGAAAAAAATCCTTGATCTACTTTAGATTGGTCAATAATGATATACACCATACACGGCACATCCATATTAGATTGGTCGGCCTGGCCATTCCTTCTATTAGTTCATCCCAAATAGGGAGATTCGGAAAACAAGCGTGCATAAAACCCAAGTCATTTATACATTATTGGGTATATATGTAGATGTATTATCAAAGTCTATTCTAACTATGTATTATTGGGTATATATCATATGTGTATATATATATGTATATATTTATTGGGAATATAAATCACTATGATATATGTATTATCATAGTCATATTCTATCATGTATTCTATATACACATATCATATCAAACCGAATCATATCATACACATGTTATATATTTAATCACCTATGGGAATATTATCATATCATCATATTTGCGCTTGTCATACATGTCCATATCTGGGGATGAAAGGCAAGCGAAACACTTTTCGAAATCATCAGCTACATTAATTACCATCTGGTTATTTAACATAGCCATGGAAAATCACCATTTCTAATAGGTAAACCATCTATAAATGGGCCATTTTCCATGGCTATGTTAAATAACCAGAGGGTAATACTGCCAGTTGTGTTTCTCCACCCTGCATTTTGCATCTTTGATGTTCTTGGCATTTTTGTTTTGGGCGACAACCTGGATCGCTCATCACACCCAGCTATTCCTGGCTGGAAATCAACTTGAAATCTTGAAATAAACACGCGAACAAACTGCGCTGAACAGACCGGGGTCTTGGGTCCATCTGGGAATGTCCTGAGGTCAACATAATACACATCATTGTCCCAACAACACAACTTGGCTTCAAATAATGGAGCAATTGCAGAGAAATTCTCTGGCGATATCAGAATTCTTTTTTCAGCACAAATCACATGATGGTATCTGAGAGTCAGAATGGGCCATTTCTTTCCTTATGGCTCAATAGTTGCCACGGAAAAGATGACTTTCGTGGCAGCATCCCATGTTCCAAATCGATTTTGAAGGACCAAAGAACCAAAGCTGCTGGATTAAACCCTGGTGATGAAAAATCATATCTACCCGGCCTGGTAAACATACAGAAAACTAATGGGAAAGATCCACCATTTTTAGATGGGAAAATCAACTATTTCGACTGGGTCATTTTCAATAGCAACTGTTAGTTTACCAGATCTATGGCCATTTTCAATAGCAAACTGTTAGTTTACCAGAGGGTAAGATGACTATTGTATATTTAAGGATCATATCATAGACGTTCCCAACCTTGCCCAAGTCATGGCTCAAGAAGTCATGGGAGGTGCCGTGTCTCAGCGGTCAAAGGCTGCAAAGGCCAGCTGTTGGCTGTGGGTCTACGGATCTTGTTTCTCCTCAGCGCTGCGGCACCAGGATTTACCACCAAAAAACGGAAAGTCTGGTGAAATCACACTAACAGTTGCGGATTTCCGTGTTACTTGTTCTAAATTAAACTAGTAAACCATCCAAAATTGAACTTGATTTTCTTCTATAGTTTTGGGGATGGAACTGGGTTGTGGCCTGGGCTTTGGGTTTTGGTTTTTTTGACACATCAAATCATTGGGATATTCCAAAATCAAATCAAGCAACAAACATATATCTGGTTATTTAACAGTTCGCCATGGAAATATCCACCATTTTTCAGTTCAGGAAACCATCTATTTCGATTAGGGCCATCGTTTCATAACCGTGGCGAACTGTGAATGTCATAACCAGAGGCTACCGAACACTGCAGGAGGAATAGATATCATATCGGACTCTCGAGTAACTGGGACGCGCCTTTTGAATCTCTGGCTCCAGTCACAGTTCAAATATCTTGGCCCCCGTATAAAAACCTTTCTAGGCATCATCAAAAAAGTATCATAAAAGTTAGAATTGCAGTGACCATCATCATATTCATCATATTCTTGATTCATCATAATCTTAGTTAGAATTGCGGTTTGTGTTGTTCACAGAAAGTCAAGGTAGGTCCCCCAGTGACATAACCCCATTAACCCACAAAGAATAGTTATATCCACCCCATTAACCCAAGACGATCATCTTCACACTCACATCCTGATAAGTTCATCGATGAGGGGCATCATGAGATGCAACTTTATCATTGGGCTATGTCACATGACATGCATGAGTATGTATACATATGTCTGCTATACCCATATGCGAACCATGGGACTCCATGGTGCTAGAATATAGAAACCAACATTTGCCCTTTTCCAAAATAACCCAGTTTTGTGGCTAAATATACCAGCACCATGGAGCATATGGGATATATATGTCTACTATATATATAATATACAGACAGTATCACACACACAGATGTGAACAATAAATAGTGACTGATGGTTGAGCCCCCATTCTTCAGGGAAAACTTTCCATTGCCAACCTAGATTGATGGGTAAATGATACAATTTTTCAGGGCCCCAAACGTTACGTTTCTTAGTTTAGAACCCTATCTAACTATAGATGTATTCCCCATAAAGTCTAGTTATAATAGTTAAAAACCAACTTAATTAGCTTAGTTAGCTATCTTGAGGCCCCAAATTGTATCTGGATATATCTGGATGGTTTCTCACCGGTGATTCACAATGGTACATGTGTGTCATGGACGCTCGACGCTCGTGCCACACCATTGTCAGAAAATCTGGTGGGCGGATTTCCTATTGACCTAGTGGCAACCCCAAGAAACAATAGAAAGTAACATGTTTTCGAAATGGACCACCAGCAGCACCGCGAATTTCCGTAGCCATAATCCGGGAAACCCCCGAAGAAAATGGTTATTTGTTGATGGGTAACTATTCTTTCCACCGGAGATTTTCTATTGCCATTGCTTTGATTCCCAGATGGTAAAATATTGCGGTGTTGTCTTGCAGTGGAGATGAACTGCAAGTCTAATTTGTAGTGTCAACCCACCTTATGTATATCAATTACATCAGGCAAATAGATGCAAATAGTGGATTATCACATTTATTGATGGTTGATCTACTTTGTAGATTGAACCGCCAACCAGTTTTATCACCAGTCTTGTTGGTTATATCACGTCGAAACGGATTAAGAAAACCCTGGACTGTTTAATTGGGAAAGGACCATTTTCATATCATATTACTATTAATCATTAATTCTTATTGTTATTTGGAGGCAACCGTCACAACTAATAAACCAGCGATTATGAATCTGGGGTTGACATTACACCACATCGTTGGGTAATATCCCATGTTTGGTTGGTGGAACCACCAACCCAAACACTCTCAAAATATGTGTTGTTATCTGCTCCGAAATCTGTACGTGTTCCTCCGCCATCAATCTAACATCTGGGTTTGTCTAAAAAATTGATACCATGGTTTTATTCATATTTTGTCCATGTTATATATTTTGGATTATATAATTGGATATCATGGTTTTATCATTGAAAATCCATGGTTTCAAATCTGTTTTTTTCATATTTTCTCCATTGGTTTTATGGCCATGATGTGCTGTGCCGACATCGAGTTGATCGATGTGTTTTTCGCCCGCCCGTCCTGGGTGCCGGTACGCTCCTTGCACGCCTCCTGAATACCTGAGATGGCACAAACACATACAACCACAGGAGAGACATGATGAAATTGCCATGCTGCAATCATGTACTTCGAAAATCAAAAGTTTGGACGTTTAGAACCGCATTTTCGCCATGAAACATTGCCACTGTGGATTTCTCTGATAGCCCATGTTTTAATGGTCATAAAAATCCAATCTGCTTATTGGATGCCATGAGCTATCCCATATGTTTGATGGCCAATTAATTACCATCTTGGGATTGTCTGAAAATGGAGTTTGCATAATACATATATATATATAATATGAATCAGCAATGCTGGATTGAACCAACCATAATTTACCAATCATTGTACAATTTCATGAGGACATGGACATATGACCAGAATGGGCCATTGTCAGTTGATGGGTGAAACCCCAAGCTGACAGTGCTGGATATGACTTGGATTTGCTTCAAGTTGTAGTGCTGAAGCCGTGGGGCACTGACAAATCAGCTTCAGAAAATCCAGCTTCACAGGGAACATGTCTTGAATATACCACATACTGTGGATGAAAGCAATCCTGCACCAGTTGAAAACGGTGGGTTTACCCCATGATTTACAGGCTTTCTACCATCGAAGGTGGTGCAGGATTTCTTCCATCCACCGTATGTTATACAGAGTTTGCTGAGTCCGATAGTCTTTCCATACGAAAACCCACTACGATCAGGGAAGTCGATGGAAAACTCATGTGAAGCTGGTGTTTTCCACGCGATGCGACCCACATGACGGGCGGATGTGATACATTTGTTCCTAAAATGGATATATAATGAACAGGATATGTATGCATGGCTTATTCCAAGTGGCTCCTAACCATGCGTGCAGGTGTTGAAAACCGATCCCTGCTGAAATAGTTGGTTGTTTCAGCTTACAGGATTTGCTCACGGGCCCTGCATGTCTCTTTCATTTTTGTGCAGTTCCATTCCGGGGCAAACATCCCCCTTCCTTGGAAGTTCAAGCAAAAACATTACCGCCCCAACATATTTGCTCCATGGTCAAAACATGGTATATGGTGTATGGTCATTCCCCATCAGGGATTCCTGACAGTGGGTACATAAATCCCTACTCATGGATTGATGATGGGAAATCATTCACCATGGCACAGGCACATGCTCGTGAAACAGGGGAGTCGGAGGACCACTTGCCCCCCCAAAAAATGGGTGGTTCTCAGGAGGGGAACTGTTCATTGAGGGGTGTCCTGCCTATCAGCTTTGATTTTGACATGGACATCGTCTTTGCGACTGCAATCTCAGGGCTTTACAACACAATCCTGATGTTTGTAGCTGCAGATCATGGATGGATGGGATACTTATCTACATTCATCACAGCAATCATCTATTCATGTAGGTGAATATCACCAGAACTATAAGTTGCAGATAGGTACCTAGTTACTAGGACCTGGTTCCTCAACATACCAAAAGAACACATGTGGGTAAAGTAGCCGCATTTTGGAGCAATCCGCCCTTGTTTCTTCGTGCGTCTTCGTGGCACCAAAATTATTAAAGGTTATCAATTAAAAAAACTAGTTTAAGGGAAAACCCTCTACATGCACAGCATATGAATAGCGGACAACATTCTATGTTAAATCTAATGCCATGCACACATTACGGTCGTCCCCTATCGGTGGTTAGGAATTTAGTATTCCCGGAGGTATCACACAATGGAATACTAATGGGGTATCGGTATAGGGCCGTCACCTATCGCTTATGAAGGTTTTGTGCAACCTCGGAAAGGACAAGGCGAAGCAAAACTAAATTAGTATTACAATAATTTTGTCGGTTACTCATATGTACAGCAGCGGGTAAATCAAGGGTGTCGTGCAAGTGTTCCTTCAAGTCATTACAGTCAGTTGAGATTCGTTTTTCCCCATTTTTTTGTTTTTTGAGTGCGGTTCTAGATGGGTCTGTCAAAAAACCACCATTCCAACCGGTTGAAAACTCCGGTTTGACCGTAAAAGTACAATTTGTTCGACCGATAACCTACTGTTGGGCACGTGACAATAAACCAAGAACGATGAACACTCGATAAGTACCCAATAAATCACAAGGGCACCCGATACAAACATCCCAATTCAGCTGGTTCAAACGCCTTTGTGATCTTTTTATACCTTTTGGTCGAGAAAGGGATTCCTATGGCTAATCCCAACTATATTGGGCTGTGTAACCTCCTACAATCATCAACCAACAGGGGTTCCGCAGCTACTGCACGTTACTGCTCTATTCTAGGAAACATGGGGATATGAATGGAAATAAAAAATAAACATATTAATCACAATTACACTTGAAGTAGTGTTTTGCACTACTTGTGGATCTTCTCATTCTCCAAAGAAATCCATTAATGTGGCAAACGCAATCCCATGAACCATCCTCAAATTATCATCATGTTTGTGGCATGGTATAAACCATCCCTAGCATGGCACAGTGAAACCACTGCTTAAGAACCTACTGCAATAAGAGCTTCAAAGGCTGGATTGCTGGAATCAACCCTTTCCGTCAGCTAATTGAAATGAGAACCCTAGGGCGCCCTGGAATTCTGGCCACTCATTCTTATCCCCCTTTAGCGTGTATAAACAAAACAAACATGTTCAAATATGGATCATTTTTTTCTAAACCTGGTTGGGCGGATGCCTTTCTTCTTCCCCTAAACATGAGCGGGAACATCCAACTCATGTACTGCAGATAAAGAAAACCCAAGGAAAAATAAACATGAAACAATGTATGTTCCACATAGTGCAAGGCGCCCTGGAGGAATCGATCTCCCAACCTCCCGCTTGCTAGTTGGCACTCTACCAACTGAGCTATTGGTTCCCTGGTATTGGAGTCTGCCAACCTTTTATCTAACGTATTGACATATTTTTTCCGTGGCTGCACGGCAACATAAATCACTTCTGCATGTGTTGGCGCGTGTGGTTTCAGCCCGTACTGCCTCTGTTTTGGATGGCTGCTCTGTTTTGGATTCGCTGCTTGCAGAGCTGTCTCTGGAGGCGCTATTTCCTCATCATTCTAAATTGGGATATAACTTAAGAATTTGCAAAACTCTCAATATGTAAGAACTAACCCATTAAGATCTTGAGGGTACCCTCGGTCATAATTCCCACATTTTCCACCCATAGCATTTAAGAACCCCAGGGTAGGCTGGAAAATTCTTAATCGGTTCTTCTCTAACGTTTCCGCAGTAGTTCTCTATTGAAGCAAGGTTTTCCCACGAGTCAAGCGAAGCTGAGATGCTGCCATCAGCAAATTCAGGTGTTTGTGATGGTTGTGAATGGTGACGCGCCTGGCCCGTGTCGGAAAAGAACTCGCGGCTTTGCGTGCTATTGCGATGTTTTTCGGGGGGCAGGAAGTAATGCAGTTAACTATATATATATATATATATTTATGTACAGTACATACTGTTCATTCCATTCCATTGCGTTCCATTGTGTTGCATGGTAGTACATGACCTGCATACATCAGACATATCGATCTATATCATTCTATATCTATATCTAAACCTATATCTTTTCTATATCCATCTATCTTTATATATATATATATATATATATATCAGTGCTGCATGTGTGTCGGTGTCTTGTCACCTGGATGGAGATCCCCATAGGTCGCCCGCTGTGGGTCATTGAATTGGAGCAACAGCTTTATCACCAGATAGAAACAAAGCGAAATTCTTCTATAAATGGGGGGAAGGATTTGATAGTCATCTCACCAGTGTTTTTGTTGGCGATAAATCCCGTTTTTCATCGAGATCTAACCATCCCCCATTCTTGGCATGCAACCCAACTTTGAATCATGGCACCTATGCACACAAGGTGAGGCACCCAGTGATAAGTTGATTTATACACCCATTGGCTATGGTTTTAACCAAGTTATCTGTGTCAACGTAGCTATTGTAAAGGGGGGGGCCTCACCTTGTATCCAATTTCTTCCAATTTTGGCTGACTGTCTCACACTAACAATGTGCATTTGTGCTTGATGTGCACCCTACAAACTGAAGAATGTAGGTTGTCAAACCCCCAATAAGTAATGCTCGCCCCTATTCTAGATGAAGACGATGTGAATAGAATAGATGCTCTACTAAACAAGGAGTTCTAGCAGGAGGGCTGTTTCTTGCTAGGTGGAAGGGGCTACCAGTGAAAACCAAGTATAGCACATCAAGTGGATTGCAAGGGGCTATTACCCCGGCAACCCATCACACCCCCCTAATAACAGGCAGATTTGGGCGACTTCGCGAAAACCGTGCTTTTCAGTCTGTGCGATACTTAGCTGTGTATATATATAAATATTATACACACATAGTTATCAATATATACACATAGCTATTTATATATATGTATATATATATATGTAAATATAAATATATATATGTATATGTATATATATGTATGTATATATATATGTATATATATATATATATATATATATAAATGTATATATATATATATATATGTGTGTGTATATATATATATATATATATATATATATATATATATATATATATATACATATGTATATACATATATATATATATATACATATATATAAATACATAATATATATATACATATAAATATATATATATACATATATATAAATACATAATATATATATGAATATGCAATATTAATTTCCTCATAATCTTGTTGGCTACCTAGCGTTCTGTTTCAAAAAACAATCATTGTTAATTAAATGATATGCCCTTTGAAAAAATACGATGTGTAATCGTGGAAAAACCTGCAAATTAAAGTTGAATCAAGTTGAATCCTCATTCAGTAACTTATGAACTTTGCTTTGTTTAAGCCTGAAACGTTTGCTTGGATTTGCTGCCCCCGCAACATATTCTTCTTTACATCTCCCCAATAGATTCAAAGATGCTCCTCATGGGATTCTCTAAAAAAATATGATGGCCTAGTACATCATTTTCCAGATTAAAGTTGCCATAAAATAGGGTACACTAACCATGTTTCAAACAACCCAAGTAAATATTGTATGATATTTTTGCGTTAATGTGACTTACATCATCTCCAAAATATCCACCATGTGGAGGTTTCCATTTTTATGGGGGTACCCCCAGTTCTCATCCATTTTAGATTGGGATTTTCCATTATAAACCAGCAATTTTGGGGATCCACCATTTATGGAAACCCCAGTTGGTAGGTGGTTTATCCCCTTCTATTGGTGGTTTATCCCCTTCTAATCCCATTATTGCCAGTGTTTCATAGGTACCTAATAATTTCCCAACAAGTGCAGGATTTTGCAACCATCCAAAATATCCACCATGTTTCCATACTTTCTATACGGGAAAACTGAAAACTCCTCGCTAAACCGAGCAGCCGAGCGCAGGGCATACAGGCCTGGACCTCCAGGAAGTCGGCTCGACACCTGGGGGGTGATCGGGATGATCCCTGGGGTTCCAATGGAGGATTCCCAATAGCTGGATGATCTGTAATTCACTGGATTGGTTTCTGTCGGAAAATCTACACAGGAAACCATGGTTTTTACCATCAAATAAAAAGGGCTTTCCGGTGTAAATTTTCACATCATCCAATTCTATGAGTAATAGAACATCCTATTAAATATGGATGATTTGGAGGTACCCCTATGGATTGGTGGGCGCTCCGTTTCTGTTTCCCCTATGTTTCCATTAGGAAATATGGGACCTGACTGCAGATTCAAAACGGATGAACAAGGGTACCCCCATGGATTGGAAACCTTCATATTATGGACTCGAGAAGGGGTGACACGAAAGGTAGTTGTGTCAGACGTTATAACTCTGATTGTCGTTGTGATGTGACTCCAGCTTGGGTGGTTCATGAACCGTGGACGGGCATGAAACTGGACATTCATAGCTG
>Ga0126342_10023356_pt1 | contig 10124 bp, 10 predicted proteins | sample Cyp1metagenome_FD_92528 | JGI IMG/M metagenome (GOLD analysis project Ga0126342, IMG submission 92528) | Coral microbial communities from Lord Howe Island, Old Settlement Bay, Australia - Cyphastrea 1 metagenome | ecosystem: Host-associated > Invertebrates > Cnidaria > Coral ... | reverse complement strand
GTCCAAAATGGAGCATCTCGTTCGGGCCCAAAAAACCAGGCAAACGGCAGGTCGGTTTTTGAGCTCTCCCCCCCCAGGCTCCGGCCTCACCTTTCAAAAACGGACCGATTTCGGGCCTCCCCCTCCCCCACACCCCCTAGATTAGCTTCGCTTCGCTTCGCTTATACCTATACTCAAGCCCAGGCCTTCGGCTGGCTTTCGTGATATAGAGATAGGTATTTGATGGGATTCAATAGGGATTTAATGACACTTCTATGGGATTTCATGGGATATACCCAGTCAACCAGTCCAGACACGTTGCCATGGGTCCCATGGCCAAACTGAGTTCCACGGTCCAAATCATGGGGCCCATAGAAATAGATGGTTTACCTGGTTTACCTTTAAAAAAAAAATGTGATTTGATACTAATATGGATGATTAATTGGGGACAAAAAGGTGATCAGTATTTGTTGATTATCCCCAATTTAATAGCCCGTTCTTATCACCATTTTGCCTGTACTAATATGGCGATGAATCTTCGCAAATATCCCATGTTCAGATACACAGAAATTTCGTATCGTGGTCATATGCCATCATATCTCCGTTGCCACGATTTTAACGGTTACAATTTCTTCCTGCTTGCCGGTTTCAACCGAAGCACCTCTCGGCTCATGACGAGCCGATACCATTTCCACGAAACCAAGAGACTAGGTCAAACCTTGTAAAAACCACCAACCAGGTTGGTTATTTATATTACTGTTTGGTGGTTTCAACCCCTCTGAAAATATTAGTCAGATTGGATCATCATCCCAGCTATTGGGGAAAATAAAAAATGTTCCAAACCACCAACCAGTTTATATTATATACACATCCTGATATATTCGATGTTTCAAAGCCGCGTCATGCCGCATCATGCTAAACCCGTCGCGTTGGTTGCGTCGCGCCTGACGCGTTTGACCCACTTGGTGGCCATGCGTTTGTTCTTCTCAACCAGCGTGATGAGACGGCATAAATCCTGTCCTGGATGGGAATCTTGAGCCAAATTTGGAGCAAAAACCCATGGTTTCCTGCAGATGTTCCCTGTTGGTAAACCAATCCACTAAAAAACATGAGCGTATTTCATGGGATCTTGATGGTCTTTTTTCGTCCAAACAACATGGTTTCACAAAAGGAGCAGATGGAAACGCTTTGGAAAAGATGGGAATGTTTACCAGTTTACCAAAGATACGGGAGTACACTGGGATTTTGCCTCTTCTAATCACTGGATTTGCTCAAATCCCCAAAGTTAGTTTAAGTGGATTTGCTCAAATCCCCAAAGTTCAAGGAAAAAAAGAAATACGGGAACCCCTACAATTTGAAACAAAAACCATGGTTTCCTGGATATTTTCCCTCAAACCAATCCATTGAAAACAGAGGAGTATTTGATGGGATTCTGTTGTTTGTCTAATCAAAATGATTGATTTACTCACTTATCAAAAATAAAGATTAAATAAAACATCACTGACAATTTAGCCAGAAAAAGGGAACAAGGTCGGGGGTTTAGCAAGGAAAATCCTTTGATATTGTGGGTTTACCCATTTATGGAACAAAGCCCCAAAGCCATGGGGATATCATGGGTTTACTGGACTATCTCGATGGGATTGTAGCCAACCACCTATCGGACCTATCGTTTCTAGGCTTTGGTCACGGTCGGCAGTCGCCATCAGTTGCTTGGCTTGGGGGAGGGAAACCCACGGTTGCAAATATGTGTTGAGATAGTGCATGGGCCTCCCGAATTTCTCCCGCATTTCTCGAAATATGTGAAACCAACTGGCAAGATCTGGCAGATTTCTGAACCTTCCATTGAAATTCACCAAGGTGGACATGTTTTGCCTGAAATCACCAGCCTCAATTTGTATGCAAAATGTGGGGATGATGAACCATGCCACATCTCCAGTGTTGCTTTTTATGTTTTGTCGCAGTGAAAAATGACACAATTTGGGTACCATGGATAATAGAGATATAGTTGTTTGATATAGTTGATTGATATTAATAATGGAGATATAGTTGTTTGGTACTTTGATATTAACATAAATATAGATAGTCATTTCATGACATGTTTACAATAGCTAATCACATCCTGCAGGTTGATCGTGGCCACAGTGTTTGGATTGGTGGACCGGTAAAATCTCTACAGGAACCCCCCTGCTTTCTGACTAATATTTTGAAAAACAAACTGATGTAATGTGTCCCCCATCATTGAATCATCTATATAATTCTCGAAACACAAATCGGCCTATCTGACCAGTCTGACCCTCACCCTTTTCGCACCTTTTGCAGGCCCTTTCACCTGTGAACATTGGAGACTCCAGACAGGAATTCTGTTCTTCGAGTGCAATGGATGATTCATGGTTAATTCACCCGCCTTTGAAGATTTGCCATTTCAGGATGATTTCCATTTCTAGCCACAATCTTTGGTCCACATCGCGACGTGCGGTCGTTATAATTTATCCAGAGTGGAACATGTGGGAAACACATATCAACGCCCAGCCCTATCTACAGGGTGGTTGAGGGTGAGATGTCCACAACTAATAATTAGATCTAATTAGTGGATTAAGATGCACATGAAACCAGCTACCCTCTGGTAATTTAACATAGCTATTGAAAATACATCATTTATAGTTGATTTGCCTATTCAAAATGGTGGATCTTTCCAGTTCGCTATGTTAGTTCGTTTACCAGAGGGTAAACTCTAACCAAAGCAGCACTGACATGACCCTTAATATAGCCTAGCAGCACCATCAACCCCACTCAGCTGTGCCTTGAATAAGCCGGTGAGAAACTCGATGGGCGTCAACGAGCCACTCCTGATGATTGGGCGTGAGAATGTCGGAGAAATATTGACGCCAAAAACCATTGAAGAGTAAGAATCTACGTACCATGATAAGATCTATGAATCTATGGCCTTTAAAAATGGATTCTACCACTGGAATTTGAGCATTGATAGTAATATCTGCAACTGCAGCATTAGCATTTGGATTACCTATGATGTTTGCTGTTTGAACTCAGATTTCCGAATCCAAGATATCCAAGTGTGTCTTGTACACGAGCACCACAATCCCGGGGTACACCTCAAAGAGTGTAGACTCACAAGGTGCAGAAGATCATTGTCCGCAATCTTCACAAGGTGACCAAGTGGTGCCGTCCCGATATATGTTATATATATATAAGTTGGTGTAGCACCATCTAACATCATTATCTAAGTATAGTATACTATTGTGCTAATCACCGTAAAACCCAACAGTTAACTCACCAGGCCAAGGAACTTGTCAATGTCCATCAACTCAAACCTAGGACAAGGCCGACGAGCAAATGGGGCTTATGGATGGGGGCCGCGTTTACACCCAGAAGCAGGTGCTTTTCAGGGCGAAGCGGCTCAGCCGTCTAAGGAATATGTTGCCAATAGTAGTGATAACATCATATATACTACATGTATATTATATATATATATATGTGTGTGTTTTATATATATATTATGTATTTATGTATATTATATATATGTGTGTGTGTTATATATATATGTATATATATATATGTGTTATATATTATATATACTGTATATATGTTATATATAACACATATCATCATATATCGGGTTTTCTGAAAATGGACGATCCCCAGTCGTCACCCTAGGTCCTATACTAGTCGTCATCGCGGTTCCTCCATGACTTCGATCAACAAAAGGGATTTTCAATGGGATCTAATATGATTTAGTGGGAATTAATCTGATTTGATGCGATTTAATATGGTTAAATTGGGATATGTGATGGTTACCCTCTGGTAATTGAACAGTTTGCTATGGAAAATGAGCAGTGAACAAATGATTAACCTCTTCAAAATTGTGATTTTCCGAAGTAAACTGTTCAAAGAACAGAGGGTAGGGGGTGTTTTCTTTTGGTGGGATGTGATTTATGAGGATACGTCCAAAAACCATACACAGAAACGTGCAATTCTGAAGCGTCTCATCTGAAACGTGCCCCTCAAAATCTGGCACTGACACTCCCCAACCAACCATTCCCACATCAACCCTCCAAATTATAATATGTTTTTCCAATAGCTCAGCTTCTTAATTCCATCGCAACACCTCCAACTAACAAGATGCTGTTCCCCACTAAAGTCTATGAATTGCTTTACAATGATCACTCCAAAACTTACATATATTCTGGCATGTTCTTACAATTTTATATGACATCTCAGAGGACAGTTCTAAATTCTGACCTGACATCGATTCAGAAACACTTCTGACCTACGGATCATCTACGGATCATCTGCGGATCATCGCCAAGCAGCAGACTTTCGGCTTCCTCGCAGCCGAGGCCCAGAAAGCCCAGCTTTTTGCTCATCGTCGGCGTCCGCAGCACCTTTCGGAACTCCCAGAAGTCCAACTCGCCGTTGTAGTCCGAGTCGTATTCCTCGTTGCGCCGTTACGATGCGTTACGGCCGTTACCGGCATTACGCGTAGCACGAAGGGTGAGGCGCGTAAAAAAGGAAGGTTAGGAAAGCCTGGTGAAGCTCTGTGGGTAATCATCCTGAAAACTTTGAGAACTCACGGGATTCTCCTGGCATGAAAAATTCAGATGAAATCATGAAATCCGGTTCATGTTGGTCAGTGCGTTTCATGGGCAATCCTATACCTGGCTTCTGACCTCACAAACGCGAAGCAGTTGGGATTCGTCTTGGGTGAACCAGTTGGATTTGCTGATGGGATTCGCTGGTCCAGATCGGGTTGATGGGATTCTCCTGGACTGCATGATTAAAAAAAACAGATGAATTCTGAAAGGTGTGTATAATTATAGAATACTATACAGATCTATACAGTAACTCAGTACGTTGGATAAAGGTATACAAATTACATTTGAATCGGCAGATGTACAAATGTAACTACGCACTCTTGCAGCATCTCACAATTGATCAATTACCCGTCCTGATAATCCATGTTTGCCTGGTAGGATAACTCCAGACAAAGGTATAGTCCCTTCAGCTAACAGACGAATCAGATTCAACTTCTAAGTCTGGGCCAAATACTGACCATTGCGGATTCTGCAATATTCCATTCGTGGGTACTTAGAAGGCTCAAAAAAACTCGACTCTCACTGAAAATTGTCACAGTTTGACCTACCTTTTCACCCACTTCCAACCGGCAAGTTCCCTTGTATTTCCCCTCGTCACTTAAATTGTATGAGTGGGTTCAATGATCATGAACCCCCAAGATCAGAGCCAAAAAGCTCCCAACAGCCCCAAAACAGTTGGGTCTGTGGATTTTGTTCTTTTTCTTCTTCAGACCAATATATAACACTGCAAACATGGAATGTATATGCATATATATGAATATATAAGATCGTCTCCAATTATAAGATGATCAAAACAGAGGGAAAAAAAAAAAACATGCAGACCTCCCATGCTACAACCAGCCCCCACTATATCCAACTAACTTGAATCCCATGTCCCACATCTCCTATCCCCATCCACAGCGAGAAACGGTGAATTCTTCCAGCATCGAGGTCATCAGAAGCCTTTCTGTCTTGGCTATGGCTGTGGCCTTCGACTCCTGGCGTTGGGCATACGTGACGCGAGCTGCTGGCTGCCAGATGCTGCCAGATTTTTTTTCGGGTTGGTGGTTTGAAGCCCTCTGAAAAATGATGGAGTTCGTCAAATGGGATTATTGTTCCCAATATGATGGGAAAGTCATAAAAGTCATGTTCCAGTCACCACCAACCAGTTTTTGGAGATGGCAAAATAAACCATCGGCACAACCCCCGTCCTGCGACTCGCCTGAGATGATCGTCATCCTGGGATGACGCTGCGCCGCAAGGGGCCCAGCTGAAAGCTGCCATGTTGTTATCATCTCCAAGTGACTGGTCATGAAATTGGGTATACCCCTAGCCATGGGATGATGTTTACATGATTTTATATTTGTATGTAATGTCAACTCCGGATTAATAAACCATGGTTTATGACAATTAGGGGGTTACTCCTCCAATAGTCACGTCATCTGATACTTTTTTATGGTACCCTCCCAATGAAAAACAGCCGTAAACGGGCTTTATGACAATCCAGGCTTGACATTATATATGTTTCTGAAACGACCCCCAGTCATGGTCAACGGGATGCTAAAAATCTAAGGTATAACGGGATTTAGAACAAAAATACTTTGGATCCGTCTGCCACGAAATCTCAAACAAATGTCTTTTCTTTTTTTTCGATAGTAGCCATAAAAAACATCGGATATCCACTAGTTTGTTTGACAAATCGACAACATTCGATCCACTCAGATCCTCAATGATGAAGTTTCTTTAGTGTTCCCACTTAGGTAAATGAAATTATACCGTATATATCCCAGTAAAAAAATGAAGTATCCCCAGTTATATTATATTATAAATAATATATATATATATATACATATGGCTTATACATGGCTTAACCAACTGCACCACTTGGACCTTCGAAGAAAAAAAAAATCCAAGGCCGCCCTGAGTTTCCGCACCGTTCCACCTGGGCTCGGCGAAAGGCTCAACAAAGGCTCTGAGGGGACTTCACAATGACATGGAATCAATTGATGTCCATTGATTTCCCTTAGACATGTATATATATATATATAATGTAATGATAATGAATAATATGTATATAAATGTAATTTCCCATTAATATATATATATATATACTGTATATATTATATACCCATAATATACATAAATATAGATATATAATTTAATGATAATGATAATGATGTCCTTAGAGCCTTAAGTTGTTAAATAACCAGAGGTTAAGAATTTGATGATAATTTAAGTTGTTAACCTCTGGTTATTGAAGTTACAGTTCGCCATGGAAAGATCCACCATGCTATTAAGAACGGTAAACCATCTATTTCTATGGACCATCTATACCATGGCTATGTAACAAATAACCAGAGGGTACATATAAGATGGCCACAAGGATACCAACTTAGGACTTGTCCAAGTGGATTGTTCTAAAATGACTTAAATATAGATTATATAGGACTTAATAGCCAACTTCATTATGATAACTGGGCCTTGAAATGTGGGCTACATTCCTTGGCCGAAAGCTCCAAGACGGGCAGCCATGATTGCCAGGAGGATATTCAGGACGCCGAAACTGAGGACCAAATTGCTGAGATATGTCACCTTGGGCAGCAATGAGTTGTTGCGGAGAGCTTACCGTTTACCCAGTTGGGGCCTTGTAAGTCGATGAATTTGAGATACCCTGGAAGTAAATTAACATAGACCCTGGTAGAAAACGGGGTTGGAAGATGAGTTTCCTCTAAAAATTCGTGATTTTCAGGGTCTATGTTAATTCACCAGAGGGTAAATTATTGTGAATTACTGTCCTTTGGAAAGTGGATACCTTTGCTTTTCTCAAACACAAATTTTGAGCCTTACTGATGGCCAACCTCATGGCCACTCGCCCAAATGCTTGGAGCTACACCCCAAAAACCTAAAGCTTCCAAGTATTGCAATTTAGGCACTGGCAAATCGCCGGCCTATTTTGATTTCATATCCTCCATTTATCAATGGCTAAGTGATGGATTGGGCTGCTTTGGAGTCATGACCCCCTGTCATTCCCACTGGTTTGGGACTTTAAAAAGAACTGGCGGTCAACCGGAACCACCAACCCAAAGATCCCAAAGCACCACCCCAAAGAACTACTGGTTTGAATTTACGGCCAAGAAAATCAAACACCGGTCGCTTTACCCAGAATTGTCCTGTCTGCTCGTGCCAATAGCGCCAAGAAACCAATAGTCCCGTGGGTGCCGCATGATACAGCGGTCTCAGGACCGGTTCCGCCACACAGTCCAGCGTCATGATCTTGGGCCGCCGGGGTGTCAAAGTTGGTTTGGATTACCCTCTGGTAAACTAACAGTTCGCTATGGAAGCCATGGCCCATAGAAATAGATGCTTTACCGTTCTTAATAGCATGGTGGATCTTTCTATAGCTATGTAACAAATGACCAGAGGGTAAAACCCATTAGATCCCATGAAAATTCATTAAACCACCATAAATTCCCATAATTTCCCATTGGATCCCATTAAAAATGTTGCTTTAATGATCATTGATCATACAGAATCATGGTGTTTTTGCCACAGGTCCTCGCCTGAAGGACGGTGAACAGGGACCTGCCGAACGGCAGTTTGGCCCCTTAAGGGATTCCGTTCGATGACGTGGCACCGAAATCCCCATCTTTCACCATTGGTTCCCTGGTTACCCTCTGGTAAACATACAAAAAACTATGGAAAATCACCATGTTTCATTTCTATGGCCATTTTCAATAGCAAACTGTTAGTTTACCGGAGGGTACCCATGGCGAATCCTCCGTTCCATGGTGAATTCGCGCCTGGTGGTGGTCCCGCAGTAGAGATCCGCTTCAGGCCACAGCTCTCGAGCGGCCTGAAAAAAAATGGTGGATCCTGAGGGAACTGCCTCGTTCATCCTCGTTCAACATCCAATCATCAGAGGCATGATATCCCAAGAACCGGTCCAAATATATGAGTCAAAATATGTCACACATTTGACACAACTTGCATGGTGAAATCCTCAAGAAATACATAGAAATACCACAGTCTTCATTTGGAGGGGGTCGTAAATGGAATTCTCTGAAAATTGGGTACCCCAACATTGGATGGTTTCCGAGGTTTCCGAGGTTTCCGAGGTTTCCTAAGATGCGACAACCTCCCAAAATTCCCAAATCATCCATGAAGGGGGTAAGCCCCATTTTATGGAAAACCCCACGTTGCCTAGGCTCGACAAGGTGGAACCGGTGATGTGGAGATGTGGACCATGTTTCTTGTGGATCAAAAAATTGAAGCAACAAAAATTGGAGGAATTCGCCCAAACAAAGAGGAGGTGTCACCAAGAAAGGGAAGAATTCACCAGAGAAATTGGAAGATGTCACCAAGAATGGGAGGAATTCACCAAAAAATGGATGAATTCATCAGAATAAGAAGGATCGCACCAAATGATGAGGATGTCATCCGGCACCAAAAAGGGGAGAACCGGTTTTGATTGTCGCAGAAAGGGGTGTTTCGAGCTGGTGCTTTTTGTAGGCCCTCCTTTCCTGGTGTGTCGCGGTTATCAGTTCTGAATGGGAAGTTTCTAATACGTCGGAAGCCAAATGACCATCCTCGGCCATTCCAAAATCCATCACTTCCCGTGGTGGCCTAATTACAATGATTTGTCCCAAAGCAGAGGAAACAGCCGTGTTCTCAGCCCAACGGTCAGTAGAGGGGCCAAGTCGGAGCCCACCAAGGAGGTTAAAGCAATGGCCAACATATAGGCCAAGATCAAGGCCGCCAGAAAGGTCCACAACATGGAGGGCAAACCGTCAATGAACCTGAAAGCCAGTGCCAGATTCGGCAACCAGGAGTTGGAAATGAGTTTAGTTCTAGATGTGCTTAAGATTTTCTGAAACTGTTCTGTAATAGGCTTAAATTAAGCCAAAGTATAATAAGGTATACCCTCGGGTAATTTAACGTAGCTATGGAAGCCATGGCCCAGCTAGTTCGTTGATTTACCTATGAAAAGTGTTGATGTTCAATAGTTTTTTGTATGTTTAACAGAGGCTAATATAATCCTTTGGATAAAATATTGATTATATCCAAGGATCATCATAGATATATCTACACCTATGATATCTAAGCCATAGCCATATCTATGATAGATATCTGGGGCAATTGTTGAGTGGCTATGTTGATCACTGTTCTGTTCGCCAAGTTGACACATGAAACACTCGAAGCTCAGACTTGGCGGCAGTTTCCTGCCTAGTAGCCTGGGTCTTTTCACATTGGCAATGGACAATCACCTCTATAATATAAATGATTATTAATATATTATATAATAATATGTGTATATATAAAGTACATAATATATATATATATAATACATATAATACATATATATATATATATATTGTATTAAATATATACATATAGTGTATTATATTTATATATTGTATTATGTGTATATTAAATTATATACATTGTATTATATATATATATATACATGGTATTATATATATATATATATACATTGTATTATATATATATGTATACGAATTGCATACAATATGTGACAATATGTGCATAATCATGTAT
>Ga0126342_10023355_pt1 | contig 10125 bp, 8 predicted proteins | sample Cyp1metagenome_FD_92528 | JGI IMG/M metagenome (GOLD analysis project Ga0126342, IMG submission 92528) | Coral microbial communities from Lord Howe Island, Old Settlement Bay, Australia - Cyphastrea 1 metagenome | ecosystem: Host-associated > Invertebrates > Cnidaria > Coral ... | reverse complement strand
ATCCCAACTGACTTTCATATTTTTCAGAGGGGTTGAAACCACCAACCAGATTATTATTAACCATCATTAACCATATATTAACCATTATTAACCATATATTAACCATTGAAATCCCATTAAAATCCCATTTATTAACCATATATTAGCCATTATTGATACCTGATATCATCATATTCTTCAGATTTCCTGTGAATCAACTGCTTGCTGACAGGCTGCGATCCAGGCAGCCAAGGATGCAGGATTGGAAGCCTCCGAGTTTGCCAAGGCTAAGATGGCAGGAAAATGGAGAGAAAAAATGGCAGGTAAAATATGGGATTTCAATGGTTAATATATGGTTAATAATGGTTAGTATATGGTTAATGATGGTTAATAATCAATATATGAACCTTTCAAGTTCTGATTTCAGTTGATACTCTGAAGTAGGATTACATGTTCGCGGTTGCAGGTGCAAACAGCTCAGAAACACACTAACACATAAACACACATCGACTGTGAAGTCTAGCCGTTCAGCAAAGTGTGAAACATATGTGATAGATCACGAACAAAGTGAACAAAGTCAGGAAAAAAAGCACACATTTGCTCAATTTTGGTCAATTGTAGATGCAGTTCTATCTGTAGATGGTTTTTGTCATGGTTTTTCGTGCCTCCAAAGGTTTAGTTCACATGCAGGATTCGTGGCACTGGAATCCTTTGAATCTGTTTGCCGCTGGATAACATGGTTTACCATAAAAATCTCAACATAAATAGCATGTGGATGAAGCATTGAATTTCATGATGTCCTGTTTTTTCTAACATAAATGTGGAAAAACCAGCATTTGTAAATCATTTTGGGGGTTCCACATCTATGTTACTTTACCCTTGGGCAATTCCCCCAAATTGGTCTTTGCTTCCATCCTCGCCATCCCCCACCTGAAAAAGGCGGAAGCACTTCTGAAGAAAGAAGAGCAGAAGGTTCCCCGGTCCCAGTTGGGAGCCGGTGAGATTTCCCACTGTTGCACTATATATAGTGACTATCGAACAGTGGGAAAATTGACTGTCACAATCTAGCTGTTCTATCGAAAAATCTATTTAACTCCTATTCTCAACTACCTGATGTATATATTCCCATTGTTCCCCTTTTTATGTGTCCTTTAAGGGGCTCAAACAACACGCATCAAACGCTTGCGTTTCCGCAAGGAGAAGTTGATGAAAGAGGTGAACGCTGCCCTGGCGGACTCCCAGCAGGCGAAATTTCCGATTCGGAACCAAATCATGTTTTTGGCCCCCAAACGATACCGATTTTAAGCGGTTTCGAACGAAATTACCCTCTGGTTATTTAACATAGCCATGGAAAATGGCTCATAGAAATAGATGGTTTACCTATTCAAAATGGTAATTTTCCATGGCTATGTTAAATAACCAGAGGGTAACTATTATATGGTGTCATATCTATATATATATATATAGAACTAGTCAGTGGGCTTATCAACCAATATAACGGGGGGCCTCCCCTTGGATGGGTTATAACCATCAAACATGGGTGATGTAGCACGAAAGACATGATGGTTGTTTGTTTATATACTCTTGTTTTCACTCTAGCCTAGTAAACACTGGGGATTGTTATACCTCATAATTAAACGCTTAACCAATTATATGAGGAATAATTGTTATACAACCGTATTAACCAATGATAATATGAGGATTGTTTCACACTTTGCCCAAAAAAAACCAACCATCAACCAGCCATGATGGGCTTGGACTTCGGCCTGTTTTTGTTACATATAGGTCGCAGTGAATCTCCCGTTTATGGAAAACCTGAAAAATGGTCGGTTGTAAAAAAAAAATGCCTCATTTAGATTGGTCAAAGCTCAGATTTTCGATGATCAAGGCGGAAAAACAATGATATCCCCATCCCCTCCAGTGGTATGTTCCTTTTCTTTTGAGATTTTCTGATCTCCAACGGATGAATCTTTTCTGAATATTTTTCACGACCAGATCACGGTCTCCACCCCCTTGGAATTTTGTGAAATTACCAGGAGAATCCAGCTGAATGCCCATTTTCTGCGGTGAATTCTAGGGATATTTCCCCTACCAACCCCTCACAGAATTGGATGATTTTGGCCAATTTTGAAACCGGATTTTCAATCATTTCCCGACCAAAAAAATCTATGGTTTCCATCGATGGAAAATCCGGTGTTCAGAATTCCCCGACACCAATCCATTGATCCCACCAGACTCCACCGGACCCCACCCGAGGTGGACATGAAGAGCATCGACGCCCTGCGGGAGATGAAGGACAAGTTGCAAACGGCCTTGAAGGCGAACGGTAAACAACGGAGAGGTCGACAAACATCTATGGCTTTAAAAGGTGTTCAATGGTTTTCATATGTTTTCATAATTAACAAAACATATCTCTATCATTATATATATATATGTTTCTGTTTAATTAATATGGTTTAATCATTAAACACATGTAGATACATAGCTTTTTATTCATCACAAGATGCTTGATTGTGGAGGATTGTGGTTGGGTTTCCAATGTTTCTTCGCTCCTTAAGCATGAAAAACATTCTGAACAAATCCCTTGTTCGGCGTGTTTTGGTGGTGACATAGTAATTGACACTGCTTAAAAGAGGTGACGTCAATGGAGGAAACACAGGAAATGCCTTCTGGGAGAAGACCTGAAGCTGATCATGTGGGCAAGATAGGCCCAACTGGCCAACTGGCGGTAACTGACCCGTTTCTTAAATTAAGAATCATCTCAGTAGCCAAATTTATAGATGAGTAAACAATATATTTGACATCCACTGAAGACATTCTTTTCCAGAAGCAAGTTCGCCCACGGGTGCCTATAGTTGGTGGGACCTGTGCGTTCGTATAGCGGCCTAGCCGAGTCGAGACGGGATTGGTGCTTCAATCGTGCAGGTGGCATTTTCTTGGGAAGCTGGTAGGTGGTTGATAGGTTGATACTCATCCAACATACCCGGCCTGGTTATGTCAAAATAGCTATTGAAAATGGCCATTGAAATAGTGGATTTTCCCATGAATAGCATGGTGATTTTCCATAGCTATGTTAAATTACCAGAGGGTACCCTTCCGAAATCAAAGATGGAAAGTTGGCAAATACCCGCACTCAATGGATGTATTGATGGCCAGCAGTTCATGTTTGACTACCGGAGGGTATTGTCCCTAGTTTCGTCTCTGGATGACCAAGATTGATCCCAGACCAGCGACAGCAGATTTGGATCCTGAGAAAGTCAAATTGAATCCTTGTGATGACTGTCAGTGTGTGGAGGGATATCCAAGTGCATTTTCGCGTTGCTAGACCACTTCATACCACATCATACCAGATCATTTTTCGTTCAAGCATTCAAATAGTGTTCGGTTGGCCAAGTCCAATCGCTTTCTGTTTATTGACTACTTGGTAAGATCCACCAAATCTTTGTTTCCTCATCAATGATGCCCAAGAATTCTTCGCGATTATCAATTGATGTAGAAATGGTTAGCCGTTAACACATTTTTTTGGCGGGTTAAGTTTAATTAAATTAAATCCATTTAAATCCTAAATTTGATTGGTCCAATCCCCTTTTTTGGTAGGTCCGAAGGGATCAATTTTCAGCTTCCAGGCAGCTTTGGAAGCTGGCGTGCCCGAGGCAGTTTGGAGCTCAGAAATGGTAGGTGAGCCGAAAATCGCACCCTTTTGTCGCCCCATGGTGGTGAAGTTTTTGGAGACAACATCAATTTATATTTGATGGCCTTAGGGCATAAATCGAATTGGGATTCATGATATCAGTTATTGAATGTTATTAATTGATATTTGTTGATGGCCTTAAGAATCAAATTCGGATTGGATGATGAATTCTTGCGGATTATGGGCTCCTGTGTCTAAATGCACTTTTTTATATCAAATCTTATAGGCATTATTTAGGATAGATTACAAGCCCAACCCACTCCTAGCCAGTACCTGAGCTTTGAATACCCTCAAACAGCGCTCGAAATGAGTAAATGGCCATTGAATGCTAAATAGTACCCCCCATGAAACCACTTTCATGATACAGCTGTGAAGTTATGAGTAAATGGAGAGCAAATGGGATTACAATCCAAGATATGTATTATGTATATATATAATATATATATATATATATATATCCCTGGCACCAGCACACTTTTTTTCTGTCCATCAATCCCACGTTAAATCATGGACTGAGTCGCAATATTTCTAGGAACGCGAGCGAGTTGGATCACCCAACAGTGCAGTTCCATCATTGAGCCACTATTCATATCCATCATCCATTCACGTTCAGAACTGCACAAAGATACATCCAAGAAAGGTTTCAAAAAATAGCAATGGAGGTAAGATGAGGTAAGTGGATGCTGAACTACTGATCAGCTACTATCCATCATCCATTCACAAGAAAACATGGATACTGGAGATGAGTGGATTCTAATGATTACCCTCTGGTAAACATACAAAAAACTATGGACACAATCACCATGTTCAATGGGTAAATCCACTATTTCGACTGGGCCATTTTCAATAGCAAACTGTTGACATAACCAGGCCGGGTACCCATCAGTAACCTCCATCCGTCGAAAAACATCTCGTGGTGAGTCCTGGGGCGACCCAGGACTTAGTTCCCATCGATCAACGCCGCAAGAAGTTGCACAACGCCGTTGAGGTGCAGGGCGTTCGAGAACGCCGATAAGTGGAGCCCTGAATGGATAAATATGGGAAATGGATGTAATCCGGGAGAATTTCCCATTGTATCCACTATCATGATATTGTATCATATCAGAGAAGTGGATGGAAATGCTATGAAATGGTGGTAAATCAACTTATTGATAAATTGCAAGTACTTAGGGATAAACTCACAGGTGGTATGTAAGTGATTATACATAAGTTACAAGTGGGTCATGGATGGCGATTGGACTAGAAGCTAGTGGTCCCTTCAGCATCCTGAAGCCAATTGCTAACTATTTGCGAAGGGTTTGGTTCCAGTTGCAGAGGTTTGCGACGGAGAGTGGATGTTAAGTTGCAACAGACAGGGATGTACTGGAAGTGAGATGCCCAAAAAGCTAGTAGAAATCATCGAAACATGAAGCAAGCACGGTGTGTCCAAGACATGTCCGATTCACCCAGATGTACCCTCTGGTAAACATACAAAAAACTATGGAAACAATCACCATTTTGAATGGGTAAATCCACTATTTCTATGGCCGTTTCCAATAGCTTTTTGTATGTTTACCAGGCCGGGTACTGTCGTCATACTGATCCCTGATGGATTCAACCGGTGGATCGAATGGGCGCCGTGAAAAGCTTTGACATGTTGAAATACGACATGAATGTATAAATAGTATAAGTACAATAGTATATATACCAATACTTAAATGTTGAAATACCAATACTTAATAATAGTATAAGTACAGAATGTATAGTATCGTATTATATGAACGATAGATAACGATAGTACATGAACTATACCAATAAGTATAGAATGTATGAACATGTCATGAACTATATTATACTTCACTCTAAAGCCATCTAAACCACAGGTTGGTGAAATGCCATGCCGACATTCGGCAGCTTGAGAGCCTCCAACGGGAAACCAAACATGGAGGACACCCCCAATATTGGGGATGGATCAAAACCTATGCTACCTTATTTGGGGAAATACAAAACCATTAACCAGCTATTTTAGGGTACCTAATATGCCAAGGTTTTGACTCATAGCCATTTGGTGTTCGTAAACACTTCTAAACTATGGAAAAAAAGATCTGGACTATTGCAGTGCCCAATCATGACCAGTGATTTGTGCCACGGTAGACCATTTTGGCTCGACACCGGGGTCAGATGTGCCATGAAGTGCTGCGCAGGGCAGCCATCAGAGACCCCCCTGGCCCGATATGCGCGAGCTTTGCGGAAGGATTCAGGTGCGGACCCCTGGGGTACACGGAACTGGGGCCAGTCATAGTTGGGGTAACCTCACAAAATGGGGACTTGCTAGGGCCTTAGGGTTATTAACCACTTACTATTCGTGGGATGTGATCCTCCAAGTAGAGAATAGTAGAGAGACAGAGCGGTTTGTCTGAAATATGGTATTAAACCCAATGGGTAATATTATCACTCTTAAAATTGTCATTTGGGGGTATACCTCATTTTCAGACACCCACCTAATTATACGGATTTAGTGAACTAATAATATGATTAATATAAGGGGGTTACAGCAATCAACCAAAATGCGTAGCCTACAAACATGGAGGATGGCCTAACACTATTCCAATGATTGGAGATAACCACTGCACTGGTTGCCTGTATCAAATGTCCGACTGTCAATGTAAAACTAGCCCGTATATTGCAGCGGTCTGAAACTTAGAATGACCAAAAGCGCTTGTTAGCTTTTTTTTTCCCCAGCCGCTTTGAATTTTGAACAAAATGCCGCGCATGTGCAGCCAAACCCCACTTAGAATGCCCCATTTTGCTTAAACTTAGAATGCCCGAGCATACCCATGTAATATGCTATGGTTCTATTTGCTGTTATTTACGCGGAATTATCATGGACGCCCTAAAACATAGAATGCCCCACAATTTTTGTTATTTGACCCCACAAAAGTGTAGCCGTTTTTTTTTGCAACAAGCCTCAGCAAAAATGAAGAAACATGAAAGGACATAAACAAAAATCTTCAAAAACTCAAGAAACAAATGTGTAGCCGCGTTTTTTTTTGTTTTTATCATATGTACATAAACATAGAAACTCCCCACATAGTATCTTCTTGATTTATCTTCATGTTTAGTGTTTGCTTTTATATAAATTTGAATTTGAATTTGATTACAATCTCCTTATACTTCTGAGTTTGAACATGGAATAGTTGAGGATGATTAATCATCACATATCATCACCCTCATTTTATGGCGTAAATTCACAACGTTGGACCACAGAAGCTGCGTTGGACCGCAGGTTCCGGAGCATCTCAACGCTCCACAAGTGGCTTGGGGGTGAAGCCGCTTCGGGCTGGGTGAAGCCGCTGAAAATCAGCCAGACATTTAACTTTACAAGGCGTCACCATAGTTATGGAGATTTTCCTGGATTTATAGTGGATTTACCCATTAAACATGGTGATTATATATATATATATTGATTTATATATATATTGATTTATATATATATTGATATATATATATATATTCATATATATATATATTTATACAATCTGATTGGTGCTTTGGAACTTGACTGGATTATGTGACCTTTATGACTTTCTAAAAAACACTTGGGAATGGAATGTCATCATCCCAACTGACGAGTTGTCCATCATTTTTCAGAGGGGTTGAAGCCACCAACCATATATACTGTATATATATAAACATCAAGAATCTATACTAACATATACTAACCAGCTAAAAACACAAGTCTTGAGGCAGGGTCTCTAAGATATGTCCTGGAAGAATATCAACAGGACGCTACAAACTGTTTTTTTCACCAACACGACGTCGACGGATGTAGAACTTCAACACGAGTATCATACAGATCTGACAAAAACCAAATGTAGAAATTGCTTGGAGATACTCAGCATTTCTCAGCAATACCCCTTAAATATGTAGCTTGGGACATTGGGACATTGAGACATTGGGACATAGTCTTGGATCCAATGATTTGTCGAAAATGGGGACCGGTAATATGGCTGATTTGGACACACAAAAACCCATCGGTGAAACGTACTTTTTAAAAAATGTGGAAAACCTATGGTTTTTGGAAAATAGTCTACACATATTAGTTCGTTTCCACATCGAACTGTTAGTTTGCCTCTGGGTAGATCAAGATAGAACAGGCCAAGGCATTCTGGGAATTGATGATCTCACAACATTCCCCCGCTTAGGTTTCCTATCAGCCGAGTCCTGACTGTTGTTGAACAAATTAAGTACAACACAATATCACCGTAAAATACAATTCAATACAGCATAAAAAATCATACCGTAAAATGCAGTACAACATATAGAGATTACAATATCCGTGGATAACTACCCCAATGATCCAATAAATATATACATAATTTATATATAATATTAACATCATCCCTAAGATTTTCCCAGTGAACCAAACCTCCATATCGGACCGGTCGGGGTTTGCAGCAGGATGCGATCTGAAAAACCAAGACGCCACCTGGTGGGGGGAACTTAAAAACACTATATCCCCACTATATGGCAGTGTGTCAAAACCTTGTACCCCTGGTGAACATCAAAATAGCTGGTAAATGGATGTTCATCCCACTAAAAATGTATCTATAGGTATTGACCCATACCCATATCCCCACTATGTACCCACTATATCCCATCATATTCCTCAGCGAAATCGTGAGATTTTCTTCCCGAATCATCGAGGTGGAGAACTTGCCGTGGAGTTTCCAATGTACACCATCCAAGCAGTTCCTGCGGCAGCTAGGGGGGGATAGGCGGCTTCTGGCGTCTAAATAGGGTAAAAAAAATACGGTCAAACCATGAAATATCACAATCTTAAGCTGTTTTAATATGGAACATGATGATAAACTATGAATGAGAATCTGGAGGGTTCTCCATTATTTTTAGATAAATCCAGATCAAATTTTTGGTCAGCTGCTGGGAAGCATAGATTTTGGATGATTCTTGAATACAATCCGGCACTTTTACACGAGTAGTCTTGACACTTATTCATCATAAAAGTTTGAGTTTTCTCAAGTTTGACCTTGTAACGGGATGCACTAAATTTATATATCTTACATGGATGTTAGTTGTCAATTTCTACACATCAGCAGAGTTTTCCATCATGAATGACTTGTGGACGTTTTCCAAAGTCACTTTGTCTTTCCACTCTACTCAGAGATTGGGGTAGAGGCAAAGGCATATGGGTTTGTCTAACAATAGTGTACCCCTAAAAATCCATTGGTTAATCTTCAGTTTTCCTATTAAAACAGCCATTTAATGATGGGTTATACTGTACCCAGTTTCCAACATATCTGATTTGCTTTGGCTGCAACCACCAGAATGTACATCCGAGAAGTCCTGTAGCAATTTCGCACGGCGCTGGCAATGGGTAAATTACAACGACCTCACTGCGACCTCACCATAGATCATGGTTAGTAAGGGGAATTATCCAGAATATCTTCTTATTTCATCTTTCAAGGTTAGTGAATTATTATAGTCTACCCAGATATATCGTATTATATCGTTATATTCATAATCACTTTACATATTCTGACGTGGTAAACACAACAATACACAATGGATTGGTTTAAGGGAAAATCTACAGGATTTTTTATAGATTTTCCCATTATTTCTATGGGGTTTTCCTGTAAATTTTCCCTTAAACCAATCCATTGAAATACACAACAATACACAACAATACACCTTTTCTTTTCACCGAAAAAAATGGCAAAAACCTTGTGCCTGGAGCTACGGAGGGCCTAAGCCGAGCTAGGTTTGGATATTTTTTTGTCTCTCTGAAAATGAGGTGTACCTGTCGTTTTTTTTAAACGCTCGTGCATGGGTTTTGTTTGTTTAAACGACATTATTTTTACATGTTTTTCATTGATTTTTGTTTTTAACATTGTTTTCTTAGATGATTTTCACACGTGTTTGCTAGTATATATTGTTTACATTTGTTAAATGTGTTTTTTGCATGTATTTAAATGTAATGGTGGGAAAAATGATGAATTAACCATCCAATTTTGAGAGACCCTACAAAGCTGTGTCAATTTCAGCCACAATTCGACCATAGATCCTAGGAAACGCCGACAGTGTTTCACGAAGCTCCGTTGAAGTCATAAACTTTCATGAAAAAAGTTGGAAAATCACAAGTTCAAACATAAATCCACCATAAACCCACCAAACAAAACCTTTTTTTTTTGTGGGTCAACTGAGGATCTCTTGTTGGAGATGACGGCCATCCAACCGCACGAGGAGCTTCTTGCAGATGGAGCCCTGCCTTGCGGGCCCCGGGTTGAGGAAGGGGGGATCTCACTATAGTCTATAGTCTATAATGGTAGGGATATAATGAAGGAAAATGGTGGTTTTATGGTGGTTTAATGGAATTTAAATGGGACCAATGAAGGAAAATGGTGGTTTTATGGTGGTTTAATGGAATTTAAATGGGACCAATGAAGGAAAATGGTGGT
>Ga0126342_10023354_pt1 | contig 10125 bp, 10 predicted proteins | sample Cyp1metagenome_FD_92528 | JGI IMG/M metagenome (GOLD analysis project Ga0126342, IMG submission 92528) | Coral microbial communities from Lord Howe Island, Old Settlement Bay, Australia - Cyphastrea 1 metagenome | ecosystem: Host-associated > Invertebrates > Cnidaria > Coral ... | reverse complement strand
TGGTTGATTGATTTCTTATTGGTTTATGGGTATGCTTTGGTTGTTATGATTTGTTTGTGTGATGTTATGGGGGTTGGTTGCTTTGAAATGTTGTCTGTATGTTTGCGGTTGTGGAGGATGGGACGATGGGCAAGGGCCATTCTAACTATATCATATACACAGACATATTAATTGTCTTGACTTTTATGTTGATTAAACTTTAGTTTCCCCCCACCTTAATTTCCGCTGTCTCCCCAAAGCCGAAATTCGTACCTTGCGCAACTCCTGCAACAGCTCTCGACGTTGACGAACACACCATCCTTCATCTCGACCTAGCGCTGAGGGATCACCGAGCAAACTGCTTGGTGAATAGCTACTGGGAACCTGCAGTTGAGGTTATAAATGGGCATATTTCGCCATATACAGGTATACATATATATATATATATATATACCAACTTATGGGGGTTATTACTGACAGACCCATCAATAACCTCAAGCCCCAAGTCATCTTATTGTAGGGCCACGCTCCATCTGAAACCCCACGTGACTTTTGACGCAATAGAGCAAGCAACAGTCGGATATGTTCAATGGCTCATATGGTACATGAATACAGGATACAATCTGGGATATGGGCTACCCTCCACATGCAAAATTACCTGGATGTGATACCCTCTGGTAAACTAACATAACTATGGAAAACCACCATTTTTCATGGGTAAATCCACTATAAATGGCCATTTTCAATAGCTATGTTAAATTACCAGAGGGTATTCCACCATTGATAGGACAAGATCCAACCAAGGTAAACGCTAAACCCACCGTTGATCATTTTCCGAACGAAAACCATGGGGTTTTCCACATCTCTTTGCATGGCCATACTTCAGGGTAACCAATTTAGGGCCATCTGTTTCTAGACAAAGCCATACTGCGGGACAAGCCAACGGAGTCTAGTGGGTTCAATGACATTCCTTGCTATAAAATTGTGGTTCTGAAATTACTAGGGGGCGTTTTGTCCACTATATCCCATTATGGTTGGTTGTATATCCCATGTAAGTCCCATTTAAATCCCATAATATCCCATACCAAATTTCACCAAAGTGCTATTTTCTGTATTTCAACAGAAATCGCTACAAGTATATATAATATTTCAAACCTTCATCCACAATTCATCCTTTTTCCGTTTTCTCTTAAATTTTAAATCTTCATTTATCACAATACTTGCAGGATCATCCCACGAATCGTGGTTGTGGGTAATAACCCTGGTGAGTAAGTCCCCCATTCGTGGTTTATCCCAATTATAGATGGGTTATAACATATTCTAACTGTTTTATGATCTTTATAACTTTCTCCAGATGATACCCATCTATAAGTTATATCACATGTATCACTTTCCTCATCTATAGATTAGATCAATTTACCCTCTGGTAATTTAACGTAGCTATTGGAAATGGCCATTTAGTTCGTTGATTTACCCATTAATAGCATGGTGATTTTCCAGTTCGCTATGTTAATTTACCAGAGGGTATATCATCCATACAATGTGGGGCCCCTAGATCGCTAAGTTGGTGCAAATAACTCCAATAACTATGGTTTATTCTACTTATAACTATAGTGAGATTGGGCTTTATAAATCAACTAACATAACTAAATCCCATTAAATTCCATGAAAAATCCCATTAAATCTCCATCTATAGATATCATCCATGAGTGAATTTTCCCATGGCCCCAGCGTCACTTGACTTCCGTAACCACCCCTCGGATGATTTGAGAAGACGCCATCCGCCTGCCATGGGAAATCGGCAGGTCGTGAAGCACGGTCGCAAGCCGCTCACCTGGCCGGAGCCCTGGGTGGAGCCCAGGAGAAATTGTAGCTGAGTTTCTGGGGTCATGAGTGTATTATAATGGATATCCATATCTAGTATGCATATAATTATATCCAACTATGGTTTTGATGTTAGATATATCCAACTATAGTTATTCCATATCTTATCATATGGTTCTTACTGGTGCTAAACGTAGGGAATGGATGGGTTGCTGGGGGTTGCTGGGATGATTATTACTAGTGATTATGGATCATTCCCTCATTCCCTGCGTTTAGCACCAGTAAGATAAACAAATGGGATATAATATGATAGAATCTATAATATGGATAGAATCGGGATAAAGTTATAACCATATAGTTCGTGAACTAGCACTTATAAATGGGTGAACAAACGAATCACTTACGATCATCAGAGTTGTTATGTAACCACCTACGATTCGTAAAAATGATCCTCCCAGTACTGGGATGTCATCGGGTAATACCAATAGATATGAGATATGAATGGAATATGAATGGTGATTGAATATGGTTTAACCAATTTATATATATATATGTATAATTAGAACATATTATAACACGCAGCAATGGGGGACAAACCAACAAAAATCGTGATATACCGGGGATATTCCTGGGATACAAAAGAATGTTCGGTCAAGTCACTAGAGTATGGCAACTGGATGTGTCTGAAATGAGGCATGCCGCCATGCTCTATCCCGAGCCCTTTTTATTGAAGTGTAGCAAAACAAAAAATGATTTTCTCAACGATTTGATGGAATGGGGTAGCCTCTCATGGATGAGAGTATCCCTGGGATCGGATAGGGGATAGAATGACAGATGTGATGTGAATGAAAGGATATGATAGGATATAGTTTAATGGGATAGAATGAAATATATACTGTAACCAATATGATATGGGTGTATCTGAAAATCGGGTATATACGCCTAAATGGCAATTCTACTGAGATGATGCTGATGATGATGATGATGATGGTGATGATGATGATGATGATAATGATGCTGATGATGACGGTAAACCACTAGATTTAGGGTCCGCTTTGTTTTGACAAACCATGACAAACCCAATATCAGCCCTGTGGATGTGAAGCGAAACAAAGGCGGTTAAACATTATGGTTGTGTTTTCAAGGACCTGATATGTGTCCGAATAGTGTTCAGTATGCGGATACTTCCAATTTGAAAAACTCTGAAGAGCCTTACCCTTTGGTAAACTAACATAACTATGGGAAATCACCATTTTTAATGGGGAAACTCACTATAAATGGCCATTTTCAATAGCTATGTTAGTTTACCAGAGGGTATATAGATGGATGTTCCCTGATGCCAAATGGCTGGGAGCTGGGAGGCTGGGAGGCAAGCTCTTATAGTACTTCGAGTAAGAGACCTTATTTGCGTGAGTTCTGACCCAGTTGCGGACCATTGAAGCTCAGGTGCTACAATTTATAAAATTTTATAATCCACTATCATTCGGCCTATTCGGCCTTTAAGGCCGCCATTTGACATCTTCTGTTCATCATCAAGCCTCATCACTCACCGTCCTTTCCTTTCTTCCAAGCCGGCACCTTGTTGGAGAAGGGATGCCAGTAATCCGAGTTCTGCAAATCCCAGAAGATGTAACCTGAGCATCGAAAAAAAACGAGCTGAGAAGTTGGAAGATACAAGGTGGTGCCCCAGTTCGTTAGCTAAGTTGGTGAACATAACTCCCATTTCACTATGGTTTATGGCAGATATAACTATAGTCAATGGGATTTATAAACCAACTTATAACTGGGGGGCACCATCCTGTAGCATCCTGCATGGCAAAATCCCTTTTTGTAATCCAACAAAAAAACAGTGTTTCATAGTCACATATAGTTACCATAATTTCCTGGGAAATCACATGAAATCATGAAAATGTTGGACAAATCCTGCTGGTGTCATTGAATGCACATTTCTGATTACCCTCTGGTAAACTAACATAACTATGGAAAATCACCATTTTTAATGGGAAAATCCACTATAAATAGCCATTTTCAATAGCTATTTTGACATAACCAGAGGGTACTAAAACCCCAAGTTCTCAAGTGTTCTCCCATGTGTTGATGATTCATTCGTCGAAGGCCCAGTCTGACTGGGCTCCACACGAGGATCTGGATCCTGTTTGTTCATCCAAATGTTCGCATTGTTGAAGACCACCTGGCGAGAACCAAGGCTCCCTGGGTCTCGTAAAATGATGATTTTTTGTATAAAAAATCGAATATCCCGTGGGCTAAATCCAACCATCATCTATCAATGATATCCGAATGATTGCTGCGGTTTGCTCTCAACTTGTCTTGTGTAAATCCCTGGCTTCTTTTGGGTGAAAACCAAAATTCAGCAGCTTAAATCCCTTGCTCCGCTGCGAATGCACACCTCAACCGAGCGGTAGGGCAGCATAGTGTGGGAGTCGCCTGGCTGTAATGAAGAGGGTTGATCCACTGAAAAATGGGGCTTGTAGCGACACTTGTGCACTGAGCCCATGTGTTTTTTGCGGAAACAAAAAAGCCATCAAAAACAGGGGATGACAAATGATCTGCCGAATCATTCAATCAAGGGGAAAATCCACAGGAAACCATGGTTTTTACCATCAAATAAAGGGTTTTCCTGTAAATTTTCCCATCATCCAGTTCTATGATTCAAAGAAAGGTTGGATTTTCCATCAGGAAGTGGATTCGCGGAAAAAACCATGTGGGTGGAGCCACTAGAAATGGCGGCCAACAAACATCCAGGGTTTGAGCAGCGGAAAAATGGGGAGGATCAGGATTGATGGCATGAAACCTCAATTAGTAAGCAACAAGAAGTGGCAATTTCACATCCGAAAATGCGAGCAAATATCACTTCGAACTTGCCCCTGGTTGCAACATGGAGCGAAAAAAGAACTACTATGTCCAATTGGAAAGTCATCTTGCGCGGCCCCCTACATAGGTAACTTGACTCATTGTTTGCTTAACCATGGTTTATGGGGAATGTAAGATAATATAAGTATATTGAGGTTTCCTAAAATGGGGATACCCCAAAATCATCCATTTATAGATGGTTTTCCATTATAAACCATCCATTTTAGGGTACCCCCATGACTATGGAAACCCCCGTACGAGTAGCGAACAAAATTATGTGTTAAATTGAATGCCCTGCACAAATTAGGTTCGTGCCCTATCGGTCATGAAGGTTTTGTGATGTTTTGTGCAACCTCGGAAAGGCCAAGGCGAAGCAAAGACTAAACTAGTTAATGGGATAGAAATGGGATGATTAACCATCATTAACCATCATTAACCACTATTAACCATTACTAAATCACTATTTTGTCGGTTACTCATGTAATGATAGTTAATGGGGTGCATAAACCAACCAACATCACTGGGGGACCCCCACCTTGCCCTCATTCAGAAACCCATCCCATGAAATACTGTGGTTATGAAACAAACATTCTGGTTAATGATGCTTTTTTGATGGTTAATGATGGTTAATGATGGTTAATGATGGTTAATGATGGTTAATGATGGTTAATGATGGTTAATGATGGTTAATGATGGTTAATGATGGTTAATGATGGTTAATGGATTACTCTGCTTCGCAATCCTATCAACCCAACATTTGATCGCCAATTGGCTTGGCAACGTAGCAAGTCTAGCAAGGGCATTTTTCATGGCCAATTTGACCATCTCAACATGATGGGTCCCTAGGTCCTCCTCCATTATTGGAGACAGCCAATTCCGAGGATCATCTCAATATAGTTTTGGACTTGCAAATTATAGAACCAGAAAACACCAAGGTTCTATACATGGACGTGGGTCCAAAAAATATCCAAAGCACAGTTTTGTTTTCATCATGCGCATGTATGCGTGCCTGTCAAGCTCAAGACCCTAGAAATCTGCGCGTTTCCAAATAAAACAATGTAGTTGTAGATGTATCGGGTCCACGAGTGCCAATTCGGGAGAACATTCCGGCACCGACCATATCCGTTGCTACCTCACACATTCTACAATCGAAAGGAAATCAGACAACCATATGATATTCTGAAGTTGGATCCCTTTTCCCCGCTGGGAGGTGAGGGAACCTTTCAATAAAGCCGTAAACGCGACATATGGTGTTCCACTTTCAATTGGAAGATCATGTATAAATCACCAAACACGACCAAATTTTCCAGCACATGCTGTTTAATTTAATACATGTATATGTATCTATATATATTATACATAACATATACATTTTAAGAAAAAAAACTAATTATAAATGTAGATGGAAGTTCCTAAAATGGTGGTATTCCCAAATCGTCCAAAATCAGATCATCTTAGTATTGAAACAACCATGGTGACATAGGGTTCCCCCATTTTGGCAAACGCCTGTATGGCAAAAAACCGTCGCATCACCACAACCTGTCTGAGTTGCCGCGCTCTCGCGCAAGTATGCATTGTAATCCTGGCGGCATTGCAATTTTTACCTCCTGCTGCTGTCTACTGCGGTTGATATGCCCAAAAATGAGGATTTCATTGGACTCACCGACGATGATGATGAAAATATTGATGATGATGATGATGATGATGATGATGATGATGCTAATAGTGATGCTAATAGTGATGCTAATAGTGATGCTAGTGGTGGTGGGTCACAGGATGGACGCGATGGTCATGATGATATTTGTATGATGGTGGTTTTGATGGTGGCTGTGATGGTAGTTTGGCTGGTGGTTCCCATGGTGGTTCTGATCGTGGTTCTGATGGTGGTGACAACAATCTGTCCGTAGCAACGGTGTGCGTCTATGACCCCTGGGTGAGACCAATCTGTGCAAAACCAATGCATGTCCACAACCGACGGTCTAGACATGTGCTGCGCCCTCTTACTTCCATGCGTAAGCATCGCCCGTAGCTGAATTGGTATATTTAATGTTCATTGGCGACCAATTTTTTTCTATCCAAAACCCCTACGACAATCGGGGACTGAAGAAACCAAGGCTGGCAAAAAAAACGATGTTCGACGCAAGGCGCCAGGTAAATGAAACTACTCCAGTTGCTGGGCACCACACACTCATGCCCAGAGCTTTTGCCGTGCGCAATTGGCAGGCCTCGAAATTGAAACGATCTCGGACGTTGAAGTTAATATCCTGCGCCGGCAGAAACCAACTGTTGATGAGGACAGGATAAAGGAACTAATCTAGGGATCACAGCATGAACTGCGCCCCAATGGCCATGGCATGCTCATAGCAGGCAGTGTGCTAGGCAGGATCAACTGTCCCGCCCGTATCCAAATCAGCCCCCGGCCTCCAAGTCGTTGACGTCGCCAAACAGTGGCTCTGCGCACCTGGGCAATAATGCGCGGTCTGCGCGGAGCAGTAAACTGCCATAGCGGCTGCCATCCTCAACACGCTTTTGGGAAATCATTTGCCCACTAGAAAATTGTTTTGTCCCTGTGCATTTGATGTCGCGGCCATAACCTTCCAAATCAGTCTCATTGTTGTTTTCTTGCATGTGCCCCCAATCGGGAAGAATAAACAGCGGAGGAAGACGGGCTAGAACATGTGCCACGAATACAACGGAAGAGATGGGGTAGTCAAAGTGTCGCTGAAAACATGTGTGCGTGCGCGTGTGCGTGTGAATACCGTGCATGCAGTTTTATGTTATAATCGTTTTGTTTTATCGCAGGAAGTTTAGAAGTCACACTTCCGACAATATGGACAGATGAAAAGCAGAGGTGGGAAGAGTCAGAGAAGAGAAGAAAATAAGAAAGAAAATCAGGGGAGTCAGAAGACAGAAGATGCAGGTGCGCGAAAAGGTAGCAAGGTCGCGAAACACAGTGTTTTTCCAATGATTCGTGGCTCCGGGGGGTCGAAAAGTAGGCTCGCTAAAGTGGCGGGTGCGGAGCCATGTGGTCAGATGAGAGATGAAAAGTTGCACGCCGTTGTGGCGCGAAGCAGCCCTATTTGGCCTGTTTAGTCTGCCTGGCGGAGGCAAGTTTTGTGCCATGTTCATGCTCATGGAGAAAACCATGCAAGGAGTGCGGACAATGCTGCCCAGCGCGTACAAGCGTATTGCGCCGAAGAGTATGGAGCTAGCCTTGCTGCCGCAAGCGATTTCTCAGGCCTTTTGTAAAAAGCCTGGTTGAGAAACACGTAGCTCAGGCGACTTACTTTGACCCTAGCCTACACTGGCCCAAGCCTATCCTCGCCAACTGGCAACTGGGCATCACACTCACGATAAGACTTGTAGGTCGCCAACATACAGCCCCAAAGGCGGTCCAGCAACGCCCATGAGACCTGTAGGTCGCCAACATACAGCCCAGCAACCCCCAGTAAGACTTGTCGGTTGCCAACACACAACCCAATAAGACCTGTAGGTCGCCAACATATTGCCCCAAAGGCGGTCCAGCAACCCCAATAAGCCCTGTAGGTTGCCAACATACAGCCCCGAAGGCGGTCCAGCAACCCAATAAGACCTCAGTAGGCAACAGCGTTGCTATATAAAATGCAATTGATTCAATCACGCCCTCCAAAAATGGTGGCAGGCGTGGGACATTTGCCGAGGATCTGCCAAGATGTATTTCGCCTGGCAGGCGCAGTACAAGAGACATGTTCATCAGAGATGTTAGGAGGTCAGGGCGCTGCATTTTGGAGGATCAGATCTTCAGTTTTGGGAAGATGATTTTGCGCAGCAGGTGCAGCACTTCGCATGACCTGGCATCATTTTTTTCCTGGCAGGCGCAATACTTTAGAGACGTAGATCGGAAAATTGGCACGAGGCCGTTTGCTCTGCACTCAACTTTCCATTTTCGAAGGAAGTCTCGCAGAATTGCTTTGTTTTTGACGTTCCCACCGGAGGGTTCCGGTGCAGATACCTTGTGAAGTTCCGGAGGGTTAAGGTGCAGATACCTGGTTAGATTCTAGAGGGTTTTGGCGCAGGTGCCTGGTGAGGTTCCGGAAGTTTCCGGTGCAGGTACCTGATGAGGTTCCGGAGGGTCTAGGTGAAGATGCGTGGTGAGGTGCCGGAGGGTTCCGGGGCAGATACCTTGAGGTTCCGGAAGGTTCCGGTGCAGAGACCTTGTGAGGTTGCGGAGGGTTTTGGCGGAGAAGGTGCTTGGTGAGGTTCCGGAGGGTTCCGGTGCAGGTACCTTGTGAGGTTCCGGAGGGTTCTGGTGCAGATGCTTTGTGAAATTCCAAAGGGTTCCAATGTTTTTTTTATGGCATAGGCACTTAATTTGTTATGGCATAAGCGCTTGATTTTTATGGCATAAGCACTTTTTATGGCAAAAACGCAGAAGCTTTCAAGCTGTTGGGGATAGCACCTGAGTTTATTTGTGTTGCACTTCCCAGAGGCAGAAAGCCTTTCAGGATGCCAGCCCACTTTCCACATGAAATGAGGCATATTCTATGCTCATATTCTAAATACTTTTTTCGTTCGAGTTCAACTGCGAAATTTAAATTTTGCATATTCCAAGATCGTGGTGAAATCTGTATATATATATATTTATATACATATATATATATATATATCCTTGTGCTTGTGCTACTGTAGCTACTTCTGTCCTGGCAGTTTCTCATCTCAGACGCTTGAAAAACACATCTCTCTCAAAAAAAAACGTGTTTTATAACGCCCGATTCCCACATGGAGCCATATATATATGTATATATATATATATATATGTATGTGTATATATAAATATATATGTATATATATATATATGTATATATATATATATATAATTATGTGTGTATGTATATATATATGTAAATTTATATATATATATATATGTATATATATATGTATATTTATATATATGTATTTATATATATATATGTGTGTACTTGGCAAAATGGTCCGCTCTTGCGTAAGCATCTAGCTAGTTTCTCAACCAAGCCCCGGCAGTAAAACCATGTTTTGAATTGTTTTGATTCATCCAGAGCTCTCCAGTGGCATCCAGGTTTACGACTTCATTTCTCTGTTGGGTAAGTGTTCCCATTTCTTTACCCATTCGTTTGCCCGGCTTTCTCGAGTTTTACAACAACCCAGCTATTTGCAAAGTAACCCAATGTGCTTTCAGGTTGGCCCAATGACCATCCAGTTAGTTTTTCCTCCTTAAAATGGCCAGCAAATGTCCCGGTTTACAAACCCACAAAAAAGGGTGGTGATATATCCCATGGAACAATCCATTCAACATCCTCATTCTATGGCAAATCATTGGAAAACACTTTTTTTGGACCTCGTTACATTTCTTTTGGACCTGGGCACTTTTACTGGACCTTAGTACAATTCTTTTGGAGATGGCTACCCTTCTTTTGGACCTGCACACCCTCCTGC
>Ga0126342_10023353_pt1 | contig 10126 bp, 8 predicted proteins | sample Cyp1metagenome_FD_92528 | JGI IMG/M metagenome (GOLD analysis project Ga0126342, IMG submission 92528) | Coral microbial communities from Lord Howe Island, Old Settlement Bay, Australia - Cyphastrea 1 metagenome | ecosystem: Host-associated > Invertebrates > Cnidaria > Coral ... | reverse complement strand
CCTAAATTGGAGGTACCTACCATATATAAGGCCTATGTAAGGGCTATGTAAGGGAATATCCCCACAAAATATGGCCTTATATGGTACAGTACCTCCAATTTAGGATCCTGGAATTCCCATTGAACAATTATCAACACCAATCATATATTATCAAAACATATCAAAACACATGTCAAATCCATTGAAATCCCATGAAATTTCAGATCAGCTCCGACATGGGACGCACGGTACTCCTCCATCAGAGCAGTAAGATCTTCGCAGGGACAGTACTCCAGGACCAGGTACCAGCCCTTCCAGGGTCACCACATCAGCGCGGAACTTTGCAAAAAAAAACGGTAGAAAACCCACAAAAAAGTGACAGGCAGTTGACATGTACATCTTTGGGTGAAAGGGAAACAATTGAACAAATTAATCAGGTGTGCACCAGCACAAATTGAGATTCATTGTGGGTTTTTGGACAGAACTTTGAGTGGAAACCCTTCAACCACAAACTGGAGAAGTTCTGTACACGGTTTTCCCTCACAGGAGGTCGAAGCATTCTTCCATTCCAGTGGTTTTTTTCGGGCTTCGGAGGTTTCTCATTCCATTTCTGGTACCAAACATTCGATGATTCACGGTGAATATCTCTCCAACATCTCCAACAAATATCCAAAATCTCCATCTAAGACCCAAGATCTTCAAGAATATCCTCTATATATGGGTTAATATGTGTATATATATATATATATGTATTAATCTGTGAATAACGAAAATCTGTGGCAAAAATCATGGTTCCGTAGTGAACGGCGGCAAGATCCGCCAGATCCGTCAGGATTTGGGGACCAGGTTTTCCTGTCTCGAAGGGTGAACTCGACCAATCTATGCAACAAGGGGTGAATTCAAATCTCTATATATTGCAATCTATATATGAATTATATATGTATTCATTGTATCTATATATATACGGTAACTACATTTAAATATACGAACTGGTATTTTATACTACCTCCGGGGCCTCGCGGTCTGGCCCGCCCTCCACATATTTAAATGTCGTTACCGTGTATATATATATATATAGATACTATATTCCAATCATGTCCAATCTATATATTGCAATAAAGCCTTTGCGTGTTGCTTCCACTGGCTTTCTCACTTCCTCCAGCAGCTATGGATCAATGGAGGTGTCCCATCCAGCGACCGGGCTACCCTGCCTGCTGGTCCTCGAAGTGTTGATGCAAACCTCAGAGCCATGAGAGATAGCGGCTTCAGCATGCTAAGAACAAGCAAATCAGGTGATAACTGATCTGGTTGGTGGTATACCTACCCCTCTGAAAAATATGAAAGTCAGTTGGGATGATGACATTCCCAACTGAATGGAAAAATAAAAAATGTTCCAAACCACCAACCAGTGATGATAACACTCATGATACCCTCTGGTAAACGTTTACATAACTATGGAAAGATCCACCATGCTATCAATGGGTAAATCCACGATTTCGACTGGGCCATGCTATCAATAGCTATCTTTGTTTGCCAGAGGGTAACACTCATGATAACTGATGAGAACTGATGAGAACTGATGATTTTGGTTGGAATCCAATGAGGAATCGATTCATGAGTCGGCTTCTGTCCTGGAGGCCTTCAAAAAACTTCAGCTCCCGTCGTGGAGTCTTTGTGCCGTTCCAACTTACAGTACGTTGCTGTGTACCCACGATGCATAACTAACAAACACCATATCTGGTTGGTGGTATACCTACCCCTCTGAAAAATATGAGTTCGTCAGTTAGGATTATTATTCCCAACTGAATGGAAAGTCATAAATTTCATGTTCCAAACCACCAACCAGATATAGTTTCTGACATGTGGAATCACCAAAAATCATCAGAAAGACCACCTTAAAATATCCTGCTGCAGATCTACCTTTGGTGGAAGGCTCCGGCCAACATGTTATTACATATATGTTCATATTATAGGTATAATCATCCTGGAGTAGATAGAATATGGATGAATATGGATGAATATGGATTGTGAACAAACATACTCCCATTCTAGTGAGGATCATTGGAAACTTCCATATAACTTCCATATTCAACTGCAGGATGACTAGAGTTATGGTGGAATTCACCCAGCCTATCCGGGCCCTAGAGGATCATCCCACACAGCAAGTCGTGAAACACCAAAGTTCGTTCATCCCATTTTGCCCCAGCATTTCACCAAGGTCCCAAGGTTACCCTCTGGTAAACTAACATAACTATGGAAAATCACCATTTTTAATGGGCAAATTAACTATAAATGGATATAAATGGCCATTTTCAATAGCTTTTTGTATGTTTACCAGAGGGTAGTTCATTCGTTCATCCATTGATGACTGGTTGGTGGTGCAATGTGCCCATCTTGAAAACTGATGGAGTTAATTAGTTAATTATATATATATATATATATGAAATGGAACATAAATGTCCATGGTTCCAGTCACCACCAACCAGATGAAATAACCATGGCCCTCCCATGTCCCCAGGTCCAGGGCACGGATGATGTGAGGGTGGTCCATGGTCGATAGCACTTTCACTTCCTGAAAAACAAAAAGCTGACGTTCCACACAAAAAAAGTCGTTAAAAATGGGAACATGAATGAGATTGAATGGGATTTGATGCGAGATTCATGGGATATTTCATGGACATCTTCATGGTTATGAAAAATGGACATATTCATGGGAGATAGTGGGATTTCTTCATGTTCTATCCCAATCAATGGGGACTTGAGGCGATTTGATCCTCCACCCTCCTTCGTTCATACCTCACTTCGTTCGAGATTTTCCAGCCACGGTACTACACCCTCTGGTAAACATACCATGTAGCGATTGAACATGGCCGAACTAGTTGATTTACCCAGCTCTAAAATGGTGATTGTCCATAGGCTATTTGTTGATCCTGGGATGAACCGTTTCTATCTGAATCCTGGATAAAACCACCTTGATCCCAACTGGCACCACGATAAAGATAAAGCCAGGAAATCATGTAAAACCTATTTATGACACGATATGTCATATCTATTTATGGAATTTTGGAAATGATGTTGTGGAAAATTTGCAAATTCCCAGCCTCGATGAAAAATGATAGTTCAACCATGTTCAACCAACACACGGCCTCAGGCCGTCTGCTAAACCGTCACAACTCAAAGGAGTCATTGCCATCGAAAAATGGAAAGAACCAGAAAAGATGATGGACATAAATGCAATCAAATAATTATGTAGACTTTGGGATAGACTATATTCATTGCCAACCCAACCCTCATGTCGACAGAGGTGACGAAGGACGCATGCCACGACATCCACGAGGGGTTCTGGTCAACCATTTCAGCAGTGGTCAAAAACCTCTGTCATTGCATGATACTGGTTGCTGGATAAGAATTTCATAGAATCTCCCAATTCATGGATTGTGATAATATGATATTCCACCAGGAAATTTGGGATTGTAATTATCTGTAGTTAAAATATTGTACTTCATGGATTGCGAAAATCCCACAAATATATAAAGGGTAGGCTAATCCCCGAACCAATCCTCACCAGGGGATCCCCAATTCCTTGACAATGATTATCCACGATGATCCACAATGAATACCAAAGGGTGGTTCGATTCACCATGGGATTGTCAATATTCATCGGGAATTCTCATGAAGTTAGTATGATAATAATAATAATTAAGATAAAAGTTAGTATTTAGTTTAGTAACTAGTATAATCAACCACGATAATATATATAATATTATATATAGAAGTGAGTATAATCAATCATCAACCAACTGGTCTCTTTTGGCTCGGGATCTTCACCCCAAGTTTTTTCGGGTCGCTGGATAAACCATGCTGTTACAAACTAGGTACCCTCTGGTAAACATACAAAAAGCTATTGAAAATGGCCATAGAAATATCCATTTATAGTTAATTTGCCCATTAAAAATGGTGATTTTCCATCGTTATGTTAGTTTACCAGAGGGTATCTACAAAGCTGAAAAACTACTGGTTGGTGGTTTCAACCCCTCTGAAAAATATGAGTTCGTCAGTTGGGATGATTATTCCCAACTGAATGGAAAAATAGATAAAAATAGAACATGTACCAAAATGTTCCAAGCCACCAACCAGTATACTACTTGGATTCAAAGTGACTATTCCAGACTATTCCTTCTACTCTTCCTATCCGGAAACTCTGTAGCCGCTAGCCCTTCCAACTGGCGGGGCCGTGGCATGTCATGGGATCCCAGGGGAGCCATCCAAGCGGCTCTGCGGAAGAACTCTTCCTGCACCTTCAGTTGCTGCTGTGTCAAGCTCTCGCCGCCGGGGGTCTTGTGGACCACCTGATGGTTTCAACGCGGTGCTTGCGAAGAGAGTCGAAGTTAAAACAACTGGAAAATCAAAGTCCAAGATTAGTTAACGTAGATAAACATCTGACGGTCCGCTAGTTCTGAATGCGATGATCACATCAAAGTGGTCTAAAGCACCATTACAGTAAACTGTTTTTCCAAAATGAGGCTTTAATCTGTGTCCCCGATGAACGTTGCCACAAGCTCCGCGGCTTGGCAAATATCCCCCACTCTCTGGACTCAGCCATGGTTCAGTGCTTCACCATGGCCGGTCTCAGATACTCAAAATATCCAAATAATCCAAGATTCTGCGGATTCCTAGTCTGTCAATGAAGTATATACATGTTTTTTAGTGGCCAAGTTATCCAAGACGTCTCTGGTCTTTGCAGCTGCGTAAAACTTCATGGGGCTTGCTACCCTGCCACCTACAACCCAAGGGACCCAACAAATTTGGTCGAAAAATTCCCCTGGTGTTACACCTGGTGTTGCCCAATCCCCCAATTTGGCTGTTGCCCCAAAAAACACAACTCATAATCATAACCTTAATAACCTTAATAATGGAAGGGTTATTAAGGTTATGGTTATTTGGTTATTAAAACTAGTTCAACCGGTTTTTTTTTCTGCAGTTCTTGATGGGTTTCACCACGTTTTTCACCCCATATGACCTTCACGGCCCGCCGCTGCTCCGTCTCGCGGTCCTTGGCCAAGATCACCTGAACCGTTTCTCCGAGCTGCGCAAGGAGAACTAAGGCAAATTCATAACCTTAATAACCCTTCCATTAGTTCTAGTAATTTGTTCTAGTTTTTTGTTCTAGTTTTTTGTTCTAGTAATTTGTTCTAGTAATTTGTTCTAGTAATTGGATCTAGTAATTGGTTCCAGTAATTTGTTCCAGTAATTGGTTCTAGTAAATAGTTCTGATTGGCTCTAGTCATAGTTAATAACCATTGGCTGCTTACGATGAATAGTAATGAATATTCATGGAAGGATGTTAATAATCATTGTTAGTAACGGGTGATTAGTAAGTTAGTAATGGCTAATAACAATGATATATCTATCTATAGTAATGCTTGATATTAGTAAATAGTACGCTAGTACTGCTTGACTTGGCAATAATTCTTAATAACCATCCATTCCCAACCACTCGTTATTGACAATAAAGAATGCAAGTATTGGTTAATAACAATGGTCAAAGGCCATTGTTAATAACTGGTCATGGTTATTAACCATCTCCAAATGATAAGGGATGACAGCCTCTGGCAATTTCACATAGGTAGTTCATGTTAATTCAAATGGTCTAAGAGTCTAAGAGGCAAGTCATCTACAAACTTTCGCCAAGTTGGGAAACAAAAAAATCGTAGCTCCTCGGCTCCCCAAATTACATCAAACCACCGGATAGCCATAGCTCCGAACCACCGGATGCAGTTATAATAAGTTGGTCAGCCTAGCCCCCGTTAGGTCGAGATCAGCAAATGTACCATAAACCCTAGTTATTCAAGTTATAAACATGTATAAACTAACTTAGTTAACTATAGGGCATCACCTTGTGCTTGTCTTCCTTTGCCTACACAATGCACAGGGCTAATCTATCTTATATGCCTTATAATGTATATATATATATATTATCCCTATACATATATACATTTACATAGTCCACGCTGTTGGTATAGTTGCCTACCACGAAAATTCTAACCAACCGACGGGTCAAGCCATGGGATTCATCAAGCCATGGGAGACCCAAAGATGGCATCGTGGCTGGGTGAATCCAATGGTCGTAAATCCATTGGTCGTAAATCCCAAAAAAAATGGACCAGGTTGATATGGTCCTATATTTAGTAAATCCCAAATTTAGGAAAATGGATGAAAATGGTCCTATATTCAATTTTCATCAGGCATGGTCCTATATCTATTGCTCATCAGAGAAACCATCATGCCTGCCAAATCAGTCCATAAATCCTCTCCATTTTGGACTAAGGATCATAGGATAAGAAAAATTGTATCAAGACAATCCAGATGATGCTGTTGTAGTATTTGGATAAGAAATTGGAATGATTTTAAATATATCTATAAATGATTATCAGAGAAATCCATGGTGAAATGTGATGTCTCTTAGTTCAAAAATCCGCCAAGGGACATTTCCCGTGGCCCCTTCACCTCGGTCGAAACTGGGAAACGCCTGACAGCATAGACCCTGGCAAATAGGACTTGGAAGATTAGTTTAACCATTAAAAATGGCTTATTAAAAGTTTCCATTAAAAATGGCTTATTAAAAAATATTTAAAATGGGTCCAACTGTTTATTTACCAGGTAAATGGCAATAGATCCAGCCGGATCCAAGATATCTCACCATGAATCAGGAGAAATCAACAAGGTCCCTAAGGGCTGCTGCCAGGTTGCCAAGCCGGGTTACAACCTGAGATCACTGGGGAAACTCCATGGGTTGATCGGCGGGCGATGGAACGCTGGAGATGTTCGGATGGTTCCTATTCAACCTGCGGCATTTTTCTAGGTTTTGTTCATGCTACCATCGGGTTATGACTAACAGTTTGCCATGGAAAGATCCACCATTTTTTATAGGTAAACCATCTATTTCTATGGGCCATCTATACCGTGGCTATGTTAAATAACCAGAGGGTATCTCAATGGTTTTTTTGTATCAAGTAGCTGCTAATGTCGAGATTGAAAACTGACCAAATCCATCGAGAATGTGGGGAAGGGTCACATCTCACGACCTTAGAACCCACGACAATTGGCAATGGTTCTTGGTATATCAATATCTGTCAATATCAAACAGCCCATTCTAGGTGGCCATGATTGGCCATGCCCATCAGAACCCAAACCCACATTCATGGCCAACCGTGGAATATCTACCTAGATAGCCCAGGATAGCCCAGACCATTTTGGGTATCATCGGGATTTCTACTTGCTCATCACTAGCAACGCAGTCCCCACAGTTTGGGCGCCATAAAAAAAAAACAGTGATTTGCTTCATGAAATATGGGGGTTCCATAGTCATAGCATGTCATAGCCGGTACGCTGGATGGTCTCCCGCACCTGGAAGAGCTCGTGCAGCGATCTTTTCCTGGGCAGAGGGTTGCCTTCCCCAAGAACTAAGCGACTGCTCACGTCACGTTTTTGGAGATGCTTCAACGGTTCATGACAGTGGGTGTTGACGAAATTATACGAAATTATGAAAGGAGTATCTAATCCTCACCCATAGACACATCCCAGAAAGGGAACGCCTTTGGAGATTTGGGATAAGAGATTCAAAGCAGTGAAAGCTGCAGAATGATAGGTTCAAATCTGCTGGAACCAGGAAAAGTCCAAACGAAAAGGAGCAAGAAAGATCAAGAAAACCTGGCAATGGAAAATGTGTCATGTAAAAAAATTGTAGATGATTGAAACCAAAAACGGGAAATTGTCCATTGCCAAGTCCATATTTCAGCTGCTGTGACATTCCACAAGAAATGGCCACGCCGGCAATGATTCACTGTAGACTCTTGTGTATTCAATGAGCATTTATCGCCATTTGTATACCTCGGGATGCAAAAAAAATAGGTAAACTAACCAACACTTTTACCATTTACCGTGACTTACAATAACTTAAAAAACCACAATTTTTCCCCTGTCCTCATCCACCAACCAGTGGGAATTTGAGACTTCCCGGTGATGCTATCCCCAACCAAAGATCTTCTTGGCAGGTTGAAGGGCTGCGGCTTTTGTGGCACCATCCATCGCACAAGACCACAGCAGTTCCTGCGGCCGGTGTTCGGACCGGAATACTGAAAATTCGAGGGTCGAAAGAGAAACAACATGGAAAAAAAATGAAAACAACCCATGGATTTCCAGTGCACTTCCGATTTTTTCACTGGAAAGAAGCATTGGATTCATCCAAAGACTTCTCCCAAGTTAGGGGAAAATACGAGTTTGATCGGACGAGCTGGTAAAATCTGGGACGGTTTGCCTCCCAAAATAAAGGTAGACATAGCACCTTCAAGCTGGTAACTGGATAGTAATTTACTCCACGTGGCTTTTTTAATTTTAGAACCTCCAAACATTCGGGGCGGGATGGTTTGAGGATTATATACCAATTATATATACCATCTGGTTATGACTAACAGTTTGCCATGGAAAATCACCATTTTTAATAGGTAAACCATCTATTTCTATGGGCCATCTATACCATGGCTATGTTAGTCATAACCAGAGGGTAAGCCACAATTTTACTAAATCCTAACTTCAGACAGACCATCCGAGTACGTGGCTCTATAATTCTCACCACAACCAGAGAAGGTCACTTCATGGATAAAGAGGTCATCCCGGAGATCGAAAAGGAAATACCTGGTATGCAGATTCTTGATCACATTCATGCCCAATATTCCCATAAAATCCAAGACGTGGATTTTAAAATCCTCAACCAACACCACAGGTTCTTGAGATTGTAGCCATGTTTAAAATCTATTAAATAATATAAGTAAGTAAGTATATATATATAAGTATCCACCAAAATCCAATCAGAATCAATTAAAATCCACGCCAAATGATCAAACATATCCCATGAATATACAGTATCTGATATATCCCAAAAAACCTAATATTTCCATCAAATCCAACGATCCTCACCTGCCTGGAGGCTCTTCAGATTTATCTTTTCCCGGGGCTGCAGCTGTGGCAGCTGGACCCCCACCAGCTGTTGCAGCTCCGTCAAGAAACGCTCAAGGTCCTGTTGTCGGATGAGCTGACCTGTTCCTTTTTTGCAACCAGTTGATGAAAATGGTAGATGAACACCAGAAAAATATTCTGGGAATACAGGCTCATATTTTTTTCTCCGCATAACAACTGGAAATTCGGCAGATCTAAGTGAAAAAAATGGATTTATTTTAACATCCCCCTTTGGGTTTCAACTGTCACCCAGTGTGCCCCATTCTGTAGAGGTACCTGGGTTCCACCATATGGGTGCACACAAATAATCACCATAAAATCAAGAAAAAATAAGACTGTAAGAAATACGTCTCTATAAAATCAAGAAAAAACCGATCACCACATAGTTACACATGTCTGCTTGTAAAAATCAAATCTCTATAAAATCTAGGGACATGGTTAAAGTTGGAACACCTTTTTCCCCTTAGAGTATCTTAAAGTCATCCACCTGGCCATACCACGCGCAAATGTACAAACATCAATCTTCTACACTTTCACAGCCATCCCAGGAATGGTAAATCCTCCATATTTTCCGCTGAATCGCAATCATCCATCATCCTTCTTACAATTCTCATGCTGAACATATGGGTCTGGAAACAATGCAATTACCTCTAAAACCTATGATTTATCATCATTTTCCCTACTCATGTACCACTTTCAGGGTGTACACCATTTCCAAACAGACCTATATCAGGAATATTTGATTTGGTCTAACTTTGAGGTGAGACTAGAAAGACCAGCCGGCCCCGGTTTGCTCCTCCTTCAACACCTGGGGCCGAAGAATTGGTCGAAAGGAACTTCCTTCCAGTGAATTAAGAGATCGATCGATCGATAGATAGATCGATAGATAGAGAGATAGACAGGTAGATAGATAGATAGACAGATAGAGAGAGAGAGAGAGAGATAGATAGATAGACAAACAGACAGACAGACAGACAGACCGACCGACAGACAGACAGACAGAGAGAGGGAGAGAGAGATAGAGAGATAGAGAGATAGAGAGATAGAGAGATAGAGAGATAGAGAGATAGAGAGATAGAGAGATAGAGAGATAGAGAGATAGAGAGATAGAGAGATAGAGAGATAGAGAGAT
>Ga0126342_10023352_pt1 | contig 10126 bp, 14 predicted proteins | sample Cyp1metagenome_FD_92528 | JGI IMG/M metagenome (GOLD analysis project Ga0126342, IMG submission 92528) | Coral microbial communities from Lord Howe Island, Old Settlement Bay, Australia - Cyphastrea 1 metagenome | ecosystem: Host-associated > Invertebrates > Cnidaria > Coral ... | reverse complement strand
GAAATGAAGATTTCCGGCTGTGAGGGGTGTGACGATCTCATCTTCTGTAAAGCTGATGTCCATGATGTTTGCCCTTCACATAGAAACAAGCCGTCCTAACAGATTTGTTATTGGCACACACTTTCACATTCTTGTTTCCTAGCGTGAACTCGGAAAAAGTGAAATTTCGGTACTCGTAGCTGTTATTTTTGTGTGAATCGCTACTCCTGTCGTCGTGACTTGGACATATTGCGACGTCGAACTGATATTCGGATTTTTGTGTGAAGGCCAGTGCCTTGGCGGAGAATGGATTCTTGCATGGCAAAGATTCCAGGACTTGGAAAATCCTTTCGGATGTTCCCTCATGCCTAGCGAACAACCATGTGACGCGCATGAAAGGATTTACGAAATTCCCACCATCCTTACCTACTATCTAGCGAACCCACAGCCACACAAACGGGCATGAGATAATCAGTGAGGGAGTAAATTTTAAACCCTGTTGCGCTTGGTGTATCTAAGAATAGCAAAATTGCAATAATTCAAATGTGGAAACCATCAGATTTGGGAGTGCCATATTCTGGAGGAACCGTTTCAACCAGGGTGGTGATGGAGGGAAGTCAATTTTTGGTGTCGGCAGAGGTTTGTGTTATTTCAGATACTGAATATCGTATAGAAGAACACCAATGATACAGATGTCATGAGCATTTGCAGGGGTTTTATTTGGAGAATCATAACAAACATAAGCCCAAAAAGTGGTTTCCTGACAGGCCTTCGCGGTGCAGAGTGGGGGATCCCTGAGCCAAGGAGCCAAGGAGCTCAATGGGGATCCATGAGTAATGCCCAAGTTGCGGATAGTAGGCCTGCTAATTTCGAAAAAACCCATTTGGATAGTGAATTGGGAGAATTCATTATTCTGGAAGCAAGAGGCCCACAACTTGGAATTACAATCCCACAGCAACTCGGCAAATTAACTAATAGATGCTGATGTCCAAGGCTTTGGTGTTGTGGCCCCCTAGGATATTTAGAAATATCCCTTGTGTGTCAAGAATTGTCCCAAGATTTGTCTTTCAAGTGTTGTCTCTCAAGAAGTGTTTCTTAAGACTTGTCTTTCAAGACTTGTCTTCAAAGACTTGTTTCTCCAGAATTGTGTCCTGAGGGTTGTCTCTCAAGTCTTGTCCTGCAAGACTTGTTTTTCAAGGTTTTTCTTGCAAGTCTTGTGTTTGAAGTCTTGTCTCAAACATCTCATCAGTATTCCTCATCATTGTTATCCTCAGCAAGAATTTCTACAAGACTTTGTCCTCTTTGGGCTGCAATGTCAGAAACTGAGTCGAAAAGTGCTGCTGCGTGGTTACCGTGTTCACATTCCTTCTTTACATGCTTGATTTGGTGTGGTGCCGAGACCAGAAAGGCATATGGCAATCCAGACGCAGTTCTTTTTCTGTAGCAGAGCGAGGATTCTTGGATAGTGTTTTCCTGGAGGGTTGTGTGCTACTGGCTGCGATTTGGGCATCAGGGTTCAAAAATAAGCTCCTGCTACAGTGCGAATGGTGGAAGAAATGTACTTAATTGGTGCACTGTAAATGCATTCTGTTCGTAATAAATCAAGTAGTGCTATGCAGTGCTCCTGCTGCAGTGCGAAATCAAGAATGTACTTAATTGGGCACTGTATATCTACTCACAGCACGCCAATGGGGAACAATACAAGCTCCAGGTTTTCCCCGACCGCGGACCCGCGGTGCGTCGGCGCAAAGGGTATGGAAAAGGCAAAGAGGGCAAAGGCAAAGATGGTAAAGGTAAAGCCGGCAAAGGCAAGGGCAAGGGGAAAGGCAAAGCCGGAGGAAACCAGGAGGGTTAGGATCCACAGCAATGGTGGCCGGATCCAGGCGGGTTGTTGCAAAACCACTAACATTTTTTCTTTCTTTGGTGTTGCCCTACCCGAAAGGCGTAACTGAAAACCACGTACTTGCAGCAATACCCTCCCGGTCTGTACACGTTGTTCGTCTGTGTCGGTCCTATGGTACTCAGCAGACAGGAGAGGGCATTCCTACGGGGAGCTCTCCAGGTCGGATGGTCCCCATCGGCGACCACCACAGGTTTCTGCAGTACCATGTCAGTCTCAAGTGTATTGGGTCTCACGAGTTTCTCCCCTCCCACATAGGACCAACTGGTAGGACCGGAACCTACGCTGACCCCAGTTTTCACCTCTTTACTTTCGCTCTTTTTCGTTTCACATTCCACACATCAATTTGTTTGAGGCAAGGGGCAGTTTAGATCACGGAGTGATCAGCACATGCCCGTTTTCTGCACACCCCACGGTATCACTGATAAGATTCTCTCGACCAAGACTCTCCCCAGAACCTGTTCCTTCGTAACATTCGGTCAGTGCAAGGTCGACGCGCCCATGGTATCAAGTATGGTGACTTTGGCTCTCGAGAAGGTCGTGGCTACCTACGTCGCTATCATCATCATCATCATCATCAATAACAAGCTCCCCGGACGCCGGAACGTCCCTTCTGAAATCCTACTGGAAAGAAATCATCCAATTTTGACTGTTGCTGCTGGCTGCTCTTACTGCTAGTGCTGGACTCGCTGCTGCCGCTGCTACTGCCACTGCCGCTGCTCTTGCTGCTAGTGCGGCTAAACTTGCTTGTCTTTGCTTGTCTTATTCCCTGGCGCGCTCCCCCTTGCGTCTGCCAGGGTCGGTGGATATATATATATATATGTAGATATGAATAAATAACTATGTGAATAAATCTTTAAAAAAAGGAACGCATAAATAAATATAAACGATAATATAAATCACTATGCACACAGCTTTAAATATTTATATATATATATATATAATATACATGTAAATATTTATATATATATAATAACGGGTCATCATTATATGTTCAGTGATATTTAGCTGTCATTTTTTGTTATATAAAGTCAATGTGGGATCCACAAGAAAAATTGGGGAACTGACTGGGTCGCGTACGGTACAACTGCCGTTGCAGGATGTAGTGACCCGACCCTTTTTTATAGCATATACCCTCGGTAAACTAACTGTTTGCTATTGAAAATCACAATGTTTAATGGGTAAATCCACTATAAATGGAACTATATAAGTGGCTGAATTCTATGTTTTATTCTGGATATAACTATAGTTAATGGGAAATACCTTCTGGTAAACCAACAGTTTGCTATTGAAAATGGCCATAGAAATAGTGGAATTACCCATTAATAGCATGGTAATTTTCCATAGTTACGTTAGTTTACCAGAGGGTATTTTTGCAGGCCAGCTAAGATTGGCCATGCCAATAATTAGGATATGGAGTGGGAATGATTGGGATATGCTCTTTCACTAGGATGCCAAATTTCAAGTATACAGTTTCAAGTAAGTACAAGCTCTCCTTTCTGCTTTGGAATGTTGGAACAAACCCTGACTTGGTGATGAACAAGTGGTTGGCTCCCTAAAATTGTGATAGTTTACGCAAGAAAATTGAGAAATCAGGTCCCTTGCAGGCAAGATGTCAAGTGCAAATGCTAGCTGCTAGCAGAAACTCCAAAAAAGATGAACAACTATACAATTCTTGAGTGGGCCTAGACCCCAAAAAAAGAGGCAAACACATCAGAAAACATTGAATAGTGCTTGAATCATTTTGAATCTGCATGTGCTGAAGGTGATGTCCGTGTTTGTAAATGTCCCGTTCCTTTGTTGCCAATTTTCCTTCTCATTGACTTCCCCATGATTTACTGGACGAAGATGACGACGCGACTTAGGATTCAGCAAGATTGCATGGACTCCCAGACCGTTTCTGCTGGAAACTCCTGCTGTTGTCTTCCAGACAAAGACGAGTAGAAGTGGGGACCATGTGCAGGATATTGTTTGATAATGTTTGATAATGTTTGATGGTGTTATATATATATATATGTGTGTGTGTAAGACCTAAGGGGTGTGAATTGCAGTGAATCTGATACCAGGGACATGTAAAATATATTGTAAATCTCGAAAGTCCAACATAGCATGAAATATTTACAGGAAATTAGCAAACATGGGCAATCACTACTTTAGAAATCAGACAAAGACACGGAGACCCCCCAATTTTCATGGTACCCATAGGATCCATGTATGCTATATATGGTAACATTTACCATCAATATACCCCAAATGTTAGCATATATACCATACATGGATCCTATGGGGTATAAAGTAGAAACCAGAAATTCCCAGCGAAATGTCGCCTTGAAGAACACAACAGCGACCGTGGACCAATGGTGCCGTTGTTGCGGGAAGCCGTCGAGTTTCCACTCGGAACATGATCTCGAAACGGGGGGGAACACCTGGACGAATGTTTGGAGAAGTTGTTCGGGCACATGATGAGTATTTGGATACAGTGTACATATATATATATATACCCATTAACAGATGTAAACAGTGTATATATATATTTACAGTAATACATGTAATATACAGATTTTATGGTACGCATTATTCTCATATTACATGGGGCACTAGTATGATGAACTACAGGTAGTCCATTTCATCCCATGTTATGATCTCCTTTTGACGCCTCCAGAAATTGGGGGCGGTGAATAAAGCACTAAAGGTTGGGTGTTACCCCATGATCAATGGGAATTCCAGGATCCTAAAATGATCTAAAATGGAGGTACTGTACCATACTGAACCATATTTTTGGCCATATTTTGGGGGTATATCCTTACATAGCCCTAAAACATAGGCCATATCTTTGGTCGGTGATGCCTTGATTCCTGCGTTTCCTGAGGCAATGTGTTCATCTCAGAGTTGAAGCCCGGCCGCACGCCCGCGGATGCTTTGAAGATTGAAACTTGGAAGATTCAGACGAGTAACGGGTGGGCTACGAACTATGACATCTAGATTTGCTGAAGATGATACCCTCTGGTTATGACTAACATAGCCATGGGAAATGGCCCATAGAAATAGATGGTTTACCTATTAAAAAAATGTGATTTTCCATGGCCATGTTAAATAACCAGAGGGTATATCTGCTTGGTGGTTTGGAACATCAATTTTATTTTTCCATATATGGGGAATCAGCATCCCAACTCCCAACTGACTAATATTTTTCAGAGGGGTCGTAACCACCAACCAGTATATGTGTGTGTGTATTTATATATATATATATATATATTCATGATATTATGATATGTTTTCCCCAGGATGGGGAAACCTTAGATGGGTAGTTCTACCTACATTTTTGCCGCTGTCAATGGGACATCTAGAAACCGCACTGAAGGATTAATTTCTGGCAGGGTGTCTGAGATTGGCAATTTTGGACAATCTACCGTTTAGGGTAGTCTACTAAGAATATAATTTGAGGCGGTTTACTAAGCAGCAAATCCCTGTAAAAGGTACAGTAAACCATGAAAACAAACACTAAGCATAGATAGTGTACAATTATGGTAGTGCTTGGCATCTTTGAACCCCCGCGCAGTCCTTGTGCCATGGTTGATGGTTAGGACTCCGGAAGGAAATTCTGGACTCATAGAAATGTGGACCTCATGATTCAAGATTCCCTGACTTTGCCCTTCATAGCCTTTACGAGAACCCATCTCCAGAAAACATTGATTTCGAGCACTTGCCCAGTCTGTTCGTGAGCAGACCAACATAGACGGCCCCGGTTTGTTACTTGTATAACACATTAGAATACATTACAATACATCATGTATATATATATATATATGTGTGTGTACATGTGCATTACAAGAACAATAAATGTATATAAAGATAAATAATCACACACATATATATATATTAGGCTTGCTTACCATACTCCCACTTACCTTCAGTAGGATGAACCTCCACGATGACAGTGACAGGATGACGACCGTCAAGCATATTTGCTCTGTGTGGAAGGTAGCGTCCAGTTGATCGACGGCCAGGGTAAGGCGCGGAGGGGTTGGACATGGCTGGGCCTTGGAGGACTGCAAAAAGTCAGGGAGATTGTCCCCCGGACTGTTTATATCATTGGTTGATATAATTATAATGGTTAATATATAACCTGGTTGGTGGTTTGGAACATGAATTTTAGTGTTCCATTCAGTTGGGAATGTCATCATCCCAACTGACGAACTCATATTTTTCAAGATGGTTATTGCATCACCAAGCAGTAAAGGTCAATATTTCTAATGGTTTATATGGTAAAGAAAACCATGGTTCCAATCCATATTTTTTCACATTCGAGCCTCGTGATTTGGACTTTTGGACCCTAGGGCCCAACGACCAAACGTGGCTGGTTTTACCGGCGATGTTTTGGATCCCTTACTTTGCAAGGCATGTTTGGTTGGGATGAATCCGATGTTTGCTGCTAAAACCATATACCCTCCGGTAAACTAACAAAAAGCTATTGGACATGGCCATAGAAATAGTGAGTTTTCCGATCAAAAATGGTGATTGTCCATAGTTATGTTAGTTTACCAGAGGGTACACGTCCCCATTGTTGCTGGTTAGATCACTTATTTGTTCTACAAAATCCCAAGGTCAATCCCTATAGATTCTGGAACGATCGTTCCAGATTCGGCTTGGTAAGTCCCAGATTCGTGATTCGTGGCCTTATCCCGTGTATAAATGGGCTGTGTTGGTTACAAGATGGCTACGAACCTTTTTCAAAGTGGAATGATTGGAATGATCCTCCAGCAGTTAGTCTTAGTTACTTAGTTACAAGTTATCTCGCCATGTTTGCTGATTATGTGCATATTATTGGTGGTTAGTTCCTTGTTTTCTGATAGTAAAATCCCAAGTTGGGTAAATCGGTAAATGATCCTCTTTCAGTTGGCATGGTCCCCTGGTCCCCCTGTTTGTTTGTCGCTTAAATCAACTTAAATCCCCCAATCTCGTGATGCTTCGCTGATCTTAACTCCCTATTTTTTGATGCTTCAACCCCTAATTATCCCTGAAAAGTAGTCTATATTAAATTCAAATGTCTCGATCAGAAACGAGGGAATTGACCATCAAAAACCTAGGACATACATATGTTACATAGCCATACCAGAAAGATTGCACATATATGGCAATTTCCTATGCAATCTGCCAAAACATATCATTGGATTGGTGGGGAAAATTTACAGGAACCCCCCAATGATCTTCATGGTAAAAACCCTTGGGAAAATCCGCTTCAGATTTTCCCCAACATTTCACCAGCCGAAGAAACGACGGAGGTACACGAGATGAAGCAACACGACGGCTCTGAGTTGAAAGGACCCTTGGAGTTGGCGCCAGAGGCAGGTGCTCCTTGGCAGAAGCTGGAGGCAGGTGTCACCGTGTCACCCAAAATGCTTGAAATGGTGATTGGATGGTGTTTTGATGTGGGTTTAATGGTGATTTATATATAATTGTGATTAATTGTGTATATTGTGTTTACTTGTGATATTGAATGGGATTTATTGGTGATTTCATGGGATTCAATGATGATTTAATTGGCTTTGAACTCCAAACTGGTTGAACTCCTAAGCTTGGCGAACTGTTGAGCTCGTGAATCCAGAAAGATGATACGAGTGGAACCATGGACACAACAAATCTGAACATCACCGAGAAAATCACGAGTCGCATGAGTCTGATTTGTTACGAGTTTTTGAAGAGAAAGGCCTGTTGTGAGCGGTGAATTTCAAGCTTTTGGGGTAGATATTCAATGAAGAAATCCACATATGCACAACAATTCCTTCGATATGTAGAGTCAAACAGTCCGTTCTGACTGTGCTACCACACGTCTCTTCACAAAACCATGTGTTTGGCACTGCAACACTATGTTCTGTCTCACTTCCACTTAAGATTAATCCTGATTAATCATGATTAATCACAACCAAAAAATAACAACAAAAGACAAAAACAATGTTTCCACAACTACTCTGACCTCTGGAATAGTTGTTTTTTTTTGTTTTCTTGAGGTTTTGGTCTGATCCTGATTAATCTGGCATAATCCTGATCAATCCAGATCAGAACCTTCTGCTTCATGACTCCGGCACTTAGTTCCGGCCTTCTTTTTCCCAAATTGGGAAAAAACAGATGCAATTTTGTATTTCATCTAGCTTTCTGAAGGTTTTGGCACTTTTCAAACAATGCCGCAACAATTGAAGCAAAATAAAGCAAACAAAGTGCACTTAGGATATGGGTTCAGCATTTTTTTGCATACAATCACCCAACATCTATGAATCCAAGTTGATTTTTTAAAGAACGTGATATTCCATAAAGAGAGTGCGGCCTGACTTTGTGCATTCCCTTTGAAGTACTGCAATTTCTGTTTGAAAAGAGTGCAGTAATATGTTGAAAAAGACCTTCAACGCATATAGGATTGCATAGAAAGCATGGAGCCTTCTACTGACAGATTCCAACACCATTTCAAATTCAATTTCATTTATATATGCGGTGATCTGTTCTAGTGATCATGGCATTCTTTGAAGAGAACTTGTCTTAACTATTTTTCAAGGATTCCCCCATAATTTGTAGGGGTATTGCGCGTTGAAAAAACGTTTAATTTTCTCAAAGGAAAATTGCAAATGAATGACACATGTTTCTTTGCACGCAGGGGAGGCTTCATTGTTGTATTTAATATTGCATTTAGAACAGGAATGCAATATGTTAAATGCATGCTACATACTACAGAAATATATATCCCCTGCAAAGGAAGGCTGTACTTCTTTTGAGGGAAATCCTGTTTTTTGAGAAAAACACGTGATATTTTGCAAGGGATAGTGGAAAGGTTCATGCAACTATATCAATGGTATTAAGGTGCAAATATTCCTGAATTGTGTGTATTTAAAATGATCCCTTACCTTCTGACTCTGATGTACTGTATCTACTACATTGCATTCAATAAGGGCAACACAATTCACAAGGTGACTATTAACAAAAAAAATGCTTTGCATGGGGATTGCATGGAACTAGATTACATCCAAGAGCTTCTTAATAAACACCCGATCTTCTGGTTTGGTGGCAACTTTTTGTACATAGTTGGGTGGAAAGTATGTGCTTAAAAGTGCAATCTGTTCATATCTGGATTAAAAGATTAATCTTATTTAGGATTTGCCTTAAAAAAATGCCATTTTCTGCCGCTCACAACATGGCCCCTCCCTTTTTTGATGACAATTGCGCAGAATCGGAGATGATTCTGTTAAGACTTGGACAACACTTGGGACCGTTTTTCTTGCCCCTAAAGTCTTTAGTTTTGATGGCATAGTATCACGTTTTTATTGGTGAAAGGCGGTGAAAGCTTCATTTTGCCCTGGCAATTCCGCATGATCCGATCTTCAGTTTCACTTACTTGGGCAGAACATATCCATTAGTTGCCGGGCTTCCCCATTTTGCTTGCACCATATATGAACCAGCCAAAAAACGCTACAAAAAGTAAAGGAACCACAGCTGGAAAATTTGAAGTGGTTGGTTTTCTGCAAATGTCATTTTCTTTTTACGTGTTTGTTGGTATCCCGATAGTGGTATTATATCATATATACCTTGACCCTTCAAGTACACCAAAAAACATGGTAAAAGTAGTAAGATTATGCGGTAACACACATTTTTGTATGAATATTTTATGGGTACTTGGAGGGTCGATAGTTATTGTATATATATATACTATTATATCTAGCGATTATATATAATACGATATAGTTAAATTATATACGATATGATATTATGTTATATTATTCGCATTAAATTGTCTGTATTTAGCTGTTTTTTTTTGAATATACTGTGTTTTCTTACATGTTATTTAATATTTATATATATAATATTCAATTCTATTATGTTACCCTCTGGTTATTTAACATAGCCATGGAAAATCACCATGTTTAATAGGTAAACCATCTAAATGAACCATTTTCCATGGCTATGTTACGTTATTTTATTTTATAAACCCATGACCCAAGGCGCAGGGCGCTTTTCTGCTGCTCTTCGAGATGCCCAAGACCTCGGATGGACGCGGCGACTTTTGAGAGGACCGACTCAAAAAAGGATTTATTGGACTGACATCTGATTCTTTAATGCTAACTTGGTTTAACTGTTAAGTTTAATTGGTGGGTTTAGGTGTGTGTATATATGATATGCATATATATAAATTATATGTATGATAATTTTACTATATTACATATATATATTATATATATACGATATATATATATATATATATAT
>Ga0126342_10023351_pt1 | contig 10126 bp, 12 predicted proteins | sample Cyp1metagenome_FD_92528 | JGI IMG/M metagenome (GOLD analysis project Ga0126342, IMG submission 92528) | Coral microbial communities from Lord Howe Island, Old Settlement Bay, Australia - Cyphastrea 1 metagenome | ecosystem: Host-associated > Invertebrates > Cnidaria > Coral ... | reverse complement strand
CTATCTATCTATCTATCTATCTATCTATCTATCTATCTATCTATCTATCTATCTATCTATCTATCTATCTATCTATATATGGGCTTAAGACGTCTTAAGCTTGGTACATTCATATCAGTTAGATATCCTGAGCTTACGCCTACATTACATATACATGTTCATATCCGGACATTGACCGTTAATTATACCTATCGTCAATCAACCCAACGTATAGAACCACCCCAAAAACATAGAAAAGTAATAATAGTAACGTCACTCCACAAAATTGTGATCAATTCGTTCGACTTTTCTGTGTCTTTTTGGGTGGTGGCTCTTCGGCTATTCAATGGATTGGTATAATGGGACAATTTACAGGACCCCCCAATAGAAAACCCATGGTTTCCTCTGATTTTCCCAACATTGGATTAATCCATGGTTTCATTAGTCGCGTTCAGTCATCCATGTTCAAGTCAGGATCAATCCCATATTCCCACAAAATTATATAAAATTCCAATCCCATAGGATCCATGTATGGTATATATGCTAACATTTGGGGTATATTGATGGTAAATGTTACATAATGTTACCATGTATAGCAGCATACATGGATCCTATGGGAATGAAACCCAATGAAACCCTATGACTTCCCCGTCAATTCCCATGAATTCCCATGAAATCCAGGCCGTCCGTTGTGACACGTCCAGGCCCTCACTGGCTCTCGCCGTTTCTTGCGCTCGATGCTCTTGGCTGCTTTGGGGCCCTTGGGGGACACTGCCGCCCGGGACCTTGGGACCTTGGGACCTCGGATTTATGGTGTGGTGAAAGATGGTGATTTTGCCTATTTCATGATATGGGTATGGATCAATACCTATTAATACCATTTTTAGTGGGATGAACATCCATAAATCCCAGCTATTTTGGGGTTCACCAGGGGTACAGGGTTTTGACCCATCCCCATATGAATGGTCTATTTCTCCAATTTCTATCCAGAAATGGATGGTACATCATGGTACCAGTAGTATTATAGGTTAAGTGGTTGCGCATATAGTCACATGATAAATTGACTATGAACTGTAGCTGAAATAACTGGGATGTATGGTGGATATATCAGTTGGATGTGTTTCAATAGATTGACCAACTTTCAACGGGGGTCCCCGTAGTGTCAACGCCATGCTGGCACTACAAAACCCATGGTTCTGTTGAATTTCGGGGCGCCAGTGAACCATAAGTTCATCACTTTTTGAGGATAACTCCCCTGATTGATCAACCAGGTTTTATTTATCCAGGGCATTATTGCTTTTGGAACCCTACTGTGCTTGGGATTGATCCTGACTGACGAATATTTGTTCTACCAGTTATTGGAACGGATCCCAGTTCAATTCATGTGAAACATGAATTATTCGATGGATGGTTTGGAAACCGGCTGGGTCTTCGATTTTTTTCGATCTCAAAAAGTCCAGCATTTCAATCCATTTCAGGGATTTTCTTTCTTGGTCGAACAAAAAATCTACCCTCCAGTTGGGTTACCTTCTGGTAATTTTGAAAATGGATCATTTATGGAGGATTTACCTCTTAAACATGGCAAACTCTTTTTTGTGACCATTCCAGGCATTTGGTCCGGGATTGCGTCAATCCAAGTGCACTCAGGTCATGGCTTTCCATATTCACTTTGGGCCCAGGTGCTGCAAGAGAAGTTGGGGTATACCACCAGAAAGGGCGTGGTTTAATCGGGGTGTAGATTGGGAATGGCAGTGTGGTTGTCAAGCTAACATAGCCGTGGAAAATCACCATTTTTAATGAGTAAATCAACTATAAATGGCCATGTTCAACAGCTATGTTTGTTTACCAGAGGGTAACATTGAATACCTTTGGGTTGACCATCAAGGAATAATTTGGACCCGATAAATCAGTGGTATGTTTATACTAATTTGTGCCCACCTTTGTTGCATGATGGTCGAGGGCAAGGAACACAGATCCTCAAGAGCTGGGTCGCCCGAAGACACAACGCATTGGAAAACCTATGGGAAGCTGGTTTTCGGTCTGTTTGGAGTTAAAGCTTGGATTTGAAACACTGTTTAACGTTTTTATTTTTTGCATTTGGATACTTAACGTCGGATTAATCAGCAATCTATATATGCTACAAGAAATCCTAGAACATTTTGTATTTCCGGTAGCCCCAAATGTAAATACCGGTTTTTGGTATGGTGCTAGTATGTGCCAAGTGGCAACCTCAATAACATTCTAAATTGGCTAATTATGGTGTGTGCTTGGGTTTACCACAGCAATTTGATTACGGATCCATGTTTTTGAATTAGAATGTGGAAGAATTGGGAGATATAATTTCATGTCCACTCAAAACATATACATATATGTATATATGTGCTGAACATGTTTGGGATTGTTAGGGCCGATTTAAAACATTCAACAATAAATAAAACTGAACCATGGACAGATAAATAGATAGATAGATAGATAGGTAGATAGATAGATACTATAGATATTATATATATGTACATATCATCATGTAATTGTTACATGTATATATATATATATATGAGCCCGGTCCCCGGATCGCCACCCAAACCTCGCATCTGGCAGCATTTGGGAGGCACTGCCTAACTGCTTGTAGCGTACCTCACATTTTTTTTATGCACTCATGGCATGCCTTTATGCTACATTTTTGCTACCTATGGATTTTATACTCAAAACGTAGCTATGCATACCTATATCATCCTATATATATATACAGCTTAAATATGCTTGGATGCAGTATCTACCTACAAATGTATATATATATATATATATATACACGCATATATGCGTATATAAATACACACATGCGCCACGTAAATATAATACCCAACATTGCCCAACTAGTAGTTTATACCTATGTGCAGTGTAGAACATAGATTGCTTAGTCACTACCTATATATTCCTTACACCCTACATATACTACCTACACACGTTCCATAGCGTACCTATATATGACTCATTGCATAGTGTGCCCATATACGAAATGCGTACATACTTAGGCCATCTTACGCCCCCAGCTATGCCCTTTTCAACAGGTATAATTGATGATAAACCAATGGACTTACTGTAGTTTTTGCCTAATTTTTCAAACAAACCCAAATATCACATTAAGATACATTAAGTTTGTCATATATCCGATTATATGCCGAATGCATCCCCATTCTACGTCATTTTACCCCAATTACATCCCCATAAAATCCACTAAGATTAAGGTCCTCACTAAAATTATCACGATTAAATACCCCTATTGTATTCCCATTATACCCCCCAAGGATACATATTTACATGGATTGGTTGGCCATAATTCCTGAGAAAAATACAATGACAATGTCTTTCTACCATTACCCAATCATCAATACTACCATATTAATATATTACACATATGGTTGGTATACTATGGTTGGTAATAATTATATATATACATATATATATATATTTTAATACATTATATAATTATATATATACATATGTAGACAAATATGCCAATATGCACCCATATATGCCAGATGAATCTATGGTCGGGAAATATACGAGAACAAATATTAACCATAGATATACCATAGATATACCCGATCTATGGCAAGTATATATAATTATATATATATAGACTTAATTAGATATACATACATATATTTATTTATATACATACCCAAATGAAGTTCTATCGCCGTTTCAACCTGGCTGCGATGCGCAGGTGCTCCTTAGCCTTGCTGTGCAGTTTCGAGGCGCAGCGCCATGCGCTGCAACTGCGGCAGGCTGCTCTGGGAGATCGGAAGGGGCCATTTCTGGTGTTTGACCCACAAAAATGAAGAGATTTCACCGGATTTCATCAGATTTTGCCTATCAAGTTGGTTTGCTATATCCCATGTGATTGATATCTTGGATAAATAACCATAGCATACAGTACTGTTGGCTGGTTCTGCCCCATGAAATCCCTTTCAATGCCAATAAGATATATTGTTGGTGTATCCTTCATTGTTAGAGATATTGCAACTCAATTCATGTTCATTTTAGATCCCTATTTTTGCAGATTAAACCAGAATAAAGGTCACCACTTTTTCGGTTTAAGTCATATTGCAAATTATCTGATAGACCAGAGGGAATTTGGTGTTCCCAATTTGGAGACAACCGCTCCGAGGCAGTGCATATGCACCACAGTACCTACAGCTGGTTGCAAAGATGATTAATTGTTGTGTTTTTTCCTTGGCACCTTTAGCATTTATTTTTGAAATTGAAACTGGAACCATTTCCAACGGTGAGATCATCTTCCAATTTTTGGTGTGTCAGATTGGCAGGCCCGACAGCCGGAAATGCCAATCGCTGCAAAGCCTGCAGAGAGTGACTGGGCCTACCCAAGATTGGTTGATGTTCATTCTCCAGCAATTTACCCTAACTAACATAGCTACGGCAACTATGGAAAATTCACCATTGTTAAAGGCAAATCATTTATGAATGGGTTATTTTCCACAGCTATGTTAGTTTTAGTTCACTGGAGGGTAAGCCAGCAACAATGGTGATCATGGAAAAAACACATGGGATTTTGGAATAAGAAAATACGGGATCTTCCATTGCCGTGTTTATGTGCCGGAGGGTCGAACATGCAAAAGCAAATCCGCGTTCAATCATGGGGCCACGGAGAATGGTTACAATGCCACACAATGCCATAGTTTCCATCATGGAAACTCACCGGAGAAGAAACAATGGACTCCATTGACAGCTTGATCGGTTTAACAATCCTCGCAAACGGATGTTTCCTAAAATGGCAGGGGCCCAAAAAACATCCCCCCCAAGCGATTTGTCATTTTTGGGGCACCCACAAACTCATCCCAGACCATTTCGATGGGTTTCCCGATGAATTATGACTCGTATGACATGGTGGATCATCCGAGTAGTAAATATCCCTGAGCAAGTCCCCCAAATTTATCCAAATTTGACAAATGTGGGTAAAACATGCTAAAACAACAATAAACCATCCCCCAATTTCACCATTCCAATAGGTGGAAAAAAAAGTTGGTATGTTTACCATTCCCAGTCATGGGTGGTTTATGACATTGTTTTACCCTCATTCATCATCATTAACTATCAGTAACCATCATTAACCATTCATGGTTACTAACATACCATTACTATCATTTACCAATATTAATCTTCATCACTAGCCACTTCCTTTGCGAGGCGTCCCCTTGGAGGACCCGTGGCGCTCGTCGCAGCAACGCCGGGTGTCACAGGCCTTACAGCGGCTGCGGCCCGAGCCCGGCGGAACGCCGCGGCGCGAACGGCGGGCGAAAGGTGGCACTGTGACGACGGGATGGAGGAGGTGGGGATGGGGACGGGGATGGATGGTGATGGTTTGAGGTGTAGACATAGATAGCATAGGCATGGTGTAAATACACATGACGTATATGCAATTATATGATATTATATGAAAATATGATGTATGTGTGTATGTATGTGTACATATGTATCTGGTGTATGTATGTACATATGTATGTATATAATGTAATGTAATGTAATGCAATGCAATGCAATGCAATGCAATGCATGTCTGTAGTGTAAAGGATGATGTATATGCAGTACTCCAACTCCGCCTTCCCGGTCCACGCAGGGATAGTCGCAGAAAAAGGGACGTTGGGAAAAATGCAACTGTAGAGGATATGGAACTGGTTGGTGGTTTCAACGATTGTTTACTTCCAATCCTGCCTGATGAGAGGCAATAAATTGATTCAAGACATGATCGTTCAAGTATTCATGTGCATAGAATATAATATGTAAGTTGTATACATATACTCTTTATGATTAATGGTTTACCGATGTCCCCCGCCAAAACCTTAAAATCATCATCATCACATAAGGTACTATTCACCAACTGAGATGATCAAATAAGACAATCCACTCCCTGGACATATAGTAAGCACATAGATAGAAAGGGTCTCCTATAGATGAAAGGGTCCTCGAGAATTACGCTTAATTTGTTTGCTCCACTGGATTCTGGGCCATATGAATGAAGATCCGGATGATCAACAATGATGGAAACCTCCATTGATGAACCAGCGCGGCGGGATTTACTTGAGGGTCTAACGACATTTCTTAGTTGGGCTGGTGCAATCACTGGTATGTCTCAAGTTGAAACCTTGACCAAGTGACTTTGGCCGCCCTGCATACAAGAAACACACAGACACACAGATCTAGCAATCCCTTCCTTGGATGGTATATTTCAATACCATCCTGCCAACCCTGCTTCGGTATTGGATCTATTCATTTTCCTAGCCATTCTTGCGAGGTTTTCAAAACTAGTGAAGTGGGGCGATACTATTTTTTCTCCCTGAGATAAAACCCCCAACTATGCCCAATGAAGAATAGGCAATGGGTTCTCTTGGGATTCAATCCCTAAGACAATTTGGAGGATCTCCCATAGCCGCCATAGATTCCCTAAAGGTCCACCAAGTCGCATCCCTTCCTGGAGCCCGGGGCCCCGGGCCAGCCACGTTTCATTTAGATCAGGGATTTCCCGGCCAGCCACGTTTGATTTTCCGGAGGGTATATATCCTTGACATTCATTCATTTTCCCCAATGAAATCAAACCATATTGAGCCGCATTGAAAGAAGAATCATGTCACGTCGAGTGTGTTTGCTGGTGCTTCATCTATCTAGTCTTCGAACTGGCAAGAGTTCATCGCGCTATGTGGTTGGATGATCTTGGATGTTTGTGGGAGGGCTGGCAGTGATCGATGTTGACGCCCCTGTAAAAAGAGATGTTTGATCTGAAAGGGTTCCTCTTCAGTCCAGCAGGGGATCAGATACCCCCCACAAGAAGCACTTGCCTGTTGTCATTTGTTCGGCAGTTTACATTATTTTTCCATTTTCAGTCTTACCTTGGGTTGCCAATGCCTCCTTTTATTGCCGGGGATAGCTATACTACTGCCATCTACTGCCAACAAGTGGTCTCAGATCCTCTTAGCCGCTTAGGGGCCCAAGGGGACAAGGGACACCCAATGGTGGCGGGGTGGTCTAAGCGCTCCGTGCGTCTGCGGGACTGCACCAATGAAATCTCCAGTTTTGGACGGCAAGGGCGGTGGCAGGCCCAACCCTGGGACCAAGCATCCAGGATCGCACTGGGAGTACAGTAACTGTTGAGTCACTAGATGAAGGGAAGAGTCACACGAAATAGCTTGAGCATGCTTAAATCTAAGACTCATGTTTGTTTGATTCTGTATATAATATAGATATTTAATATTTGTTTAATGATATTTACGCTGTAGAACCTTTTCTTAATGTATATGCATATATAAATATACCTGTATACATAGAGTGCTCCAAAACGTTGTGTTTTCCGTGGTTTATTTGTTTCAATCCGACTCGACTGCCAGGCTGCCATCTCCAAGTTTCAGGAGATTTCAGATGAACAGCTCCACCCGGGAGTTGTGACGTCTCCTGGTTGGTGGTTTCAAACATGACTTTTATTTTCCATAATATATATATATATGTATTATATATATATGGAGAAATGGGATAATCCTTCCATAATATAGATGGATAACATTTTTTTTTATATGTGGGATAATCCTTCCATTTAATATGGATGGTTAAAACATGTTAAAACCAAAAACCAGTCTCATGTCGCAATTTTTACTGCGCTGATGGCTGAGAACACGTTCAACTATAGTGTCGACATAATATTGGTGTCCACTATTTTTTCGCAAGATTTGAAGATGTGATTTAATCAATATATGATGTAGAAGAATTGATCGATATATCATGTCCACTTGTTGAGAATACGTCTTTCAAATCTGATGTCCACACTAATAAAGCTATCATTGTGTACACCCCTATATACAGCTATATACTTGGTTTGGTCGGTTTGACTGCGCGCAATTGGTTAATACTTGGGGATGCCTTACGCTTATGGATATCGTATCGGGAATTTTGAAAGCCCCTGGGCCCCAAGTAGGGAGTATCGGAAAAACCGAAACAACTTAGGGACACAGTCTGCATTTGCCCGTGGCTCATTTTATCTTTGTAGTGTTTCAGATGCTGTGTTTAAAACACGAGTTCATTGATGTTTATGTATGTTAGTTGAGCAATGAGATCATTTGTCGTGGCTGTTCCAGGCGGAAAAAAAACTATCATCTCTCAATTCTACCCTGTTTTCTACTTAAACACATTGATTTTGGGATCCCAAACTACTTTGAAATAGACATTTCAATACATTTCAAACATATAGAATCGTGTGCGTCAGTGCAGTGCAAGTGTGGTGCAAATCTCCGCCCCACCTCACTCCCCAAGGGTCTCAAGGTATGGCATTCACTTATTTTCAGGCAGGTCACCCTACTTGCACCTTCACCCGAGCCATTATATAAGAAACCCCGGCTTTGAGATGGGAAAACGGTGTATGGTTCATGGCTTACCGGAAAAAGGGACTGGGAACGATGATATATATCCGTTTAACAATGAAAGGAGTTTCTAGCCCATGTTTTACCATATACTGCTCATGCTCCCCATTCCAGCCCATGCGTTTTGATGGGTATCGCAAGTCTTGAGATAAACCCTCATTGAGCAATGTAAGTCGTTTTGAAAAGCGGACTGTTCAATGTTCCGGGTGCCAGCCGATGAAATCATTCTTCAGGTTTGATTTGCTTGATGTGCAAAAAGTTGCCAAAGCTGTTGGCAAGTAGCTGGCTTCAGGCACCTCTTGAATCAAAACATCAAAACTGTTGATCCAATTTGAATTGATCCAAACTGTTGATGTTTACCTCCCCAACCACAGATGGTTGACCTAGTTGGTTGCCCTCGAGCATAGGTACAACTCCTTGCTTAGTGCTTTGGACAAGGTGGGGAGATGAGTAGGTCCATGCTGCTCTGTTACAATCCAGAGATTGGAAAGCAATTGGCCGAAAGCCTTTGACTATTTTTTGGCCTTGCGTTTGGGCCCCTTGGAACCCTGTACTGTAACATTCAGGCAAGATATAGGTTACGCAAGTGGACAACAACACACGGTGAGAAGAAATGCTCAGTGAACGCTGTGTGAGGCAAGGCCCTTTTTGTTCACTTGAAAAGCCACCCAAGAGCAGTCAGCAAACGAAGCCGAGGAAAACAAAAACATGAATGTTATTGGTTGGAGCATGACCTTTTTGCGCTGAAGGTAGAGCAGATTTAAGTTGCGGGCACATGCGCACTTTTGGGAAACACTTCAGTTGCGTCTCATTTTCAGCACTGTTTTTTATGGTCTTCCCTCAGCCTCATTTTGGATCATTTGGAAGACCTGGATGGCTCCCATCTGTTGTGCCGCATGCCCACAGGCGTCGCAAACGTGCATGGCTATGGACCTCCTACAGCAATTGGCCACTTGGATCCACTTGGCAATTGCGGCAATGGCCTGCAAGGTGGGTGTTTTTGTGGGTGTTTTGATGTTGAGAGCTTGAATCTGTTTGAATTGATGGACAACTGGTGAGTTGTCATATCTACATACTGTGTAATTATATATATAGTTATTTGTTTACGTATATTATATAAAACAATATTTTGTAATATATAATTATGTAATATATATTTTTTACATATGCATGTATTTGCAGAGTATGTCGTTACGTGCTTCAGCGCGTTTCAGTCGCAATCCTTCAAAAAGATAGCAAAAGGGAGCCCTTCAGAGAATCACCGGCTGACGGTTTCAGAACTGGAAAACATGTCCATTTCTTTCCAGGCTGATTGACCCATATTCAGACGCGTATATTCAGTACATTTTAGTACTACAATGTAATTTATTAAATGCATATAGTGTTGTTAAAGCAATAATAGAGCAATAATAGCCCCCTAATTAATTGATGTTAATTATAATGAAAACGGAAACGTCAAAAAGCAAAGTATAAGTGGCGATACTAAAAGATACTAAAAGTAATAAGGGCCTTGCTAGTTTAGTCATGTTGACGAATGATATTATTGATGTAGGCTGCCTAATAGTAAATCCCCCCCTAAATATATTAAAAAAAAAAATAGTGGGGGGGTCAGCATTCCAATAGTAATTTTTTGGAACCTTATAGCTGGGATCATGATATGTATCTGATAGATTCTCCATGGTTTTGTTGGGTTTCTGATAGATTCTGAATGGATTTGGTTGGGT